>Ga0123355_10004347_pt1 | contig 20614 bp, 13 predicted proteins | sample TergutEmb28metaG_3_FD_89872 | JGI IMG/M metagenome (GOLD analysis project Ga0123355, IMG submission 89872) | Embiratermes neotenicus P1 segment gut microbial communities from Petit-Saut dam, French Guiana - Emb289 P1 | ecosystem: Host-associated > Arthropoda: Insects > Digestive system > Gut ...
AACTGTCAACAATACCATCTGTATTGTTATGTTTTAATGCACAATTCTATGTAAGGTATCTAAAAAATATTTCCATTTTTTCGATATTCCCTAAATAGAACTTGAATCCATTATTTATGCTTACCACAAATGTTGGATAGTTCAGCGGCCAGTTCATAGCTCTAGCTTCCACCTAGGTGTGAGGGCGACGAGTGCTACATCCGTCATTGCAATATCTGTATCATGTCAGCTCATAGATCTAAGTGGGATCGTTTTCGACGTAGTACCGAAGATCCTAAATTTTGAAGACAGTAACTAGACTGCACTGTGTGGAAAGCTTCATAAGGAGAGAATATATTGCCCCTAGCGGCAATCGAAATTCAGATCGTCCGACCTATAAGAAAGACACTGCCGCGACTGGATATTCAGAATAGTTTGTGTCTGTAATAAAAATAGGTTTATGTAGGAAGTCCTGCAAAATCGCGAAAAAGTCAAATCGTGTTTAACAGCCTGAAGTAAAGTTACGATATGCTGTAAGAGTAACATAATATCTGTTAAAAGTTTCCTTCTTCGAAGCTATACTCACTTACCTACTTACTTACTCCATGGTGCAGAGTCCTTCTTGAGAAGCTAAAGGGTTTGCAGCTAGTCAAGAAATTCCCCACATTTCACGGAACCCGAAGGTTCATTACCGCACTCACAAGCGTCCGCCAACTGTCTCTATCCTGGGCCAACCCAATCCAGTCCATATACCCACATCCCACTTCCTGGAGATCCATCCTAATATTATCAACCCATCTACGCCTAGGTCTCCCCACTGGTCTCCTTCCCTCCGGTTTCCCCAGCAAGACCCTATACACCCCCTCTCCTCACCCATACGCGCCATATACCCAGCCCATCTCATTCTTCTCGATTTTATCACCCGCACAATATTGGGTGAGGAGTACAAATCATTTAGTCTTCGAAACTATAGTCATACTTTTTCATATTTATACCATTTATACCGTGCATCTTGATATTATCAAAGCTTTATTTATTCACCAATTGATGCACTAGTAAGTTGTCTTACAAACAATAAAATTTACATTAAAACAGCTCCGACATATTTCGGTTTTACAGTTAAACCATTATCAAGGAGCGCATTAGTTTATGCTTAACAAACTTACAGTTGTTAAAATAGTCCATTAACGTACATTGGTGTGTGGTTAATATGGCGGTAGTGTGGTTACAGCCACACTACCACCGCATTAACCACATAAATCTTTGATATAGTCATACTGGAAACAGTTCTTACGACCTTCAGACGAGTCATTGCATTACAAACGCCTCCTTTCGGACTTAAAACATTTACATAATAGAAATACATAGAAGGGTGCCTTAGTTCATACGCCCTGATTGTACTATATTCTGAATGCAAATTCTATCTGCTGCGTCCCTCTTCTTTCTATATTCTTAAGACGACTCCCTTCTGTCCGCATGTCGTTAGTTTAAAAGCCTGAACGAACGAATGGGAATCGATAAACGTTAATGGACTCTGTAAAGTGTCGCGCTCTGGATGTAAACCCGTAGAACGAAGGTGACGCTGCGTTACATTCATTTGTCCACAGCTCTAAGAAAGAGGGGGGGGGGGTGAAGTTTCCATCATCAACTTCACCATTTTCTTCATTCAATCTTCTTCATAGTTTTTGTGTTATTTCCGTACTTTCTATGTATTCGTCTCTTTCTATGTTAATTTTACTTTTCCATTAAGGGAGGAAAAGAAGTGTGTTTCTTCTTCTTTTATCAGTAAACAAGCGATGTGATTAGTGTGTGTACAAAGTGTCAAACAAATGTTACAGCTTTGTTGCAAAATTTCTTCGACAAGTCTTTCTAAAGAAAGTTATCTAATTTATTCTCTCCTCTACTCACAAATGTAAATAAATGTTTGCTACTACGCTGAGTGGAAAGCTACTCGACAGTGACAAAAAATACGATTTATCAAAGGTATAGTTTACATGACATCCGTTTCGAAACAAAGAGAGATAAGTACTATATAGCTTCGCTGTAATAACCTTGGTGTTATTAAATAAGGAGACATTTTAGACCGGTCTATAATCACCAAAAATGAAAAAAGAAAATGAGAAATGATTTTTTTTTTGTAAATATCAATATATTAAGCCAATAATGTAGAGGCGTAATATAAAACAAGAGGGAATAAAATTAATTGGTGAAATAGGGCTTCGGGTGCCTTCTGCATTCAGGGTGGAATGGTTAAATGGCAAAATTGTTTGTGCATGACGAAGAAATACCGGGTTCTACAGAAGCGAAGTGTTCGTTAAGATACCGAACACCGTTGAGAAACTCTTATGGATATCACTTCGTATGGAACTGGTTCATGAAATCTGGGAACGATATTTTAGGAGACTACCAGGTTTATGCGAGATATGAGTAAAATCAAAGTCACCTCTCACAGAATTGCCAGCCTTCGGTCTTAAATTCCAAATCCTAATCGTAACCACCGCCGGTCCCAGTGGCCGCTCGGTCAAAAGCATAGGTCTACGGCCTCTCGCGTTCTAAGATCGTGGGTTCGAATCCCACCGGGGGCATGGATGTTTGTCTGTTGTGAGTGTTGCGTGTTTTCAGGTAGAGGTCTCTGCGACTAGCTGATCACTCGTCCAGAGGAGTCCTACCGACTGTGATGCGTCGTTGTGTGTGATCTAGAAACCTCAATAATGAGGTGGCCATGGCCCGCGTTGGACCGCAGAGCCACAGGAAAAAATAAAAAACCCTAACCACCTCCGCTCCCCCCCCCCACCCAAGTAAAAAAACAACATGACTTTGGTTGCTTAAGAATAAAGTGTCCGAGATGTCTTAACTGATCTTCTGTTCGGGTTTCTCACTTCCTGCAGTAAATATTATTAATATTCTTGCAATAGACTGCTTCCTCATTCACTCTGTAGCCTACGGTAATTTGATGTATTTTAACTGCAGTTGGGTTGACACCCGGTGACAGTAGTACAGTACACATTTACACACACACACACACAATACATAGAACAACACACTCGACAAAAACAATGTAGAACAACACAATTAACTAATTTGGAAGAGTGTGAGCCGTTCCCCGTCTGTGCGAGTTATACCCTGGCATTTGCCTTACAACTGAGGAAAAAGCATGGAAAAGCCTCAGTCAGGGTAGAGGAAGAGTGTCAGATGGCACGATGAAAACTGAATATAAAAATGAAATTCAATGTCATTCAAGGTCGATTAATCATTGTACTTGAAACGGAAGGTCCACAAAAAAAAAAAATACATAATGAAAATTTACAGACATATTCGTTATTACACTGTCAGATATTTTAGTTCGTCTTCGTCTTTATTTTAATTTTACATACAATTATCTTATCTGGGCCGGGTAGCTCAGTCGGTATAGCGACTGACTACGGGCTGGACGGTCCGGGATCGAATGCCGGTGGGGACGAGGATTTCCGGCCTTCCAGATCGGCCCTGGGGCCCACCTAACCTCCTGTAAAATGGGTACCGAGCCTTTCCCAGGAGTAAAGTTCGGCCAGGGCGTGCTGCTGACCACTCACCCCCTTCTAGTGCCGCGGTCATGGAAGAGTCTCTGCTCACCCTCTGGGCCACACCGGGCCTGTAACGGGATCACTTTACCTTTTCCTTTTATATAATTATCTTATGTCTCTCGTTATAAAATTCTAATTCAAAGGAACTACTCCCTTTCTTTAGTTTTTAATCACATTTTTATTTATTTTTCTGTATTTTCTACTTTTGTTTCGTCCAATTAACGGTTTTACATTAAAGCTGTACCCCATTTCTGTTATTAATCCGTGCAGATAACCTCTCTAGTCTCTGAACTTCCACTAAAGGGCTTCAAGGTTTACTTCGCTGAATGCTATGAATAATTGAGAGTCATTCTCTCTGTTTTATTCGTGCGTCTTGTAGCCTTATATCGGGAAATCTGCGCTTACTTATACAACATTAGTAAAAGCGTTCAAAATAAAAAAAATATTCAAGTCAAGATGTCGGACTGATACATTTAGAACATTTATCTCTCAGAACTTCGCGACTCGATTGTCAATTATCCTGAATTAGGCGCACTCTGGCATGAAAAGTTAGAATTCTACGTCACTGGAAGATGTTCTTTTCCTCCAAGGAGAAGATCACGAGACGCGTTGTAACTTTCTGTAATGTTTTGGTCATTAGGAGTATTTTTACTGTCATACGCCTTGCATGACTTGCGATGAATTAATGATTTGTACGCTACCACCCGACGCTTAACACCACCGTTTCTTCTGTGTAACGGGAGGTGTTGTAAAATTAGAGACATTGATATTTTGTTCACGCTTTTAGTTAAATATCATTTTCTATACAAACTACTTTCTCTTCTAACAAGATTGCAGTATGTACTTGTCTAACACAACTTTATTTGATGGTAAAGATATATACATATATATACATATATATATACATAGTAAGTACAACTACATGTTTCGGCAATTGACAATGGCCATCTTCAGGTTGTACATGAAATACTTAGTAAACAGTTATACGAGACTTATACTGGTTGTATCTAGTGTGGGGTAGGAGGAGAGGTGGGCACGAGATCTCGTATGTGTCATGGAGGTTGGGAGGTGTGGGTACATGGGGGGACTCTGCTGTTATGTATTATGTCTAAGTTAATATAGTTAGGTTTATGGTATCATATTATGTGTGTTGTATAATGATATGTACCCACACCTCCCAACCTCCATGACACATATGAGATCTCGTGCCCACCTCTCCTCCTACTCCACACTACATAAAACCCGTAAGTCTCGTATAACTGCATAGTAAGTATTTCATGTACAACCTGAAGACGTTTATCTCAGTAATTAACCAACTTGATGCATAAAATTTTTGTTTTACAATAAATTTATTTCATGCCTCTACATGTTTCGAGCACATTTGCTCATCATCACGAGGTCAAAATTGCATTACAGAGCCTCTGGTATCATCACACCTATAGGTGTGATGATACCATTGTAATGGTGCCCATATAGAGCAAGTTTTGTAAATAAAGATACAATTTGTCCCACGTATGGAGAATTCTGAATCACCCTGTATTTGTGTTAAACTAGCACATGACTTTAGCTTACAGGAGACGTGCAGGTTGAAATTCTAAATGTTCTAGGTTTCGGCACCAATGGCAACTTTCACGCTCCATTTCATTCTTGCGGAAAATTCCCTTCCTACCTCAGTATCACCTGATTTTACCGCCGGACACCGCATAGCCTGTCGAAAAATGTCCATGAAGATAAATTTTCTTGCCATCCGGGGAAACAGTACTTAATCTTATTACATAGGTGCACCCAGAATTTTTGCTTGGGTGCCGGGCGAAGTGACCATGAGGCTGTGTATAATTTATGGCAGAGTGTAAGAACTATGCTATGAAAATTAAAACTAACGGAAGGAAAACAGAAACTACATATTCCTAAATTTTTATCATATTTTTCACTATTCCAATGTATTAGGCAGAGCCGGCTTCAGTGGCTGAATTAGGCTGAAGCGCAAATGAAGGTAAACCATCGATAACCTTTGATAACTTAGTGTCTACAAAATCTGTTTTATAAATTTCTTTTTTTGGGGGGTGTGGGACTGCAGCCCGGCAACCCTACCTTGGGTGCGCCTATTTCTTTCAGCCTAGTACAGTCGGATTATTAACACATGCAGTGAATGGCTGATTATTGCTGAGAAGTATTTCAGGAAAAAAACCGATAAATCTAGAAGTATTTAACTACAATTCCTTGTCTTTTCAAGCGATCTTACGCGACGCACATATTGCTGTCTCCAACAAATTACTAATTATGTAACCCCCAAATAAAGGTAAAGATAAAGACAAAGTTCACCCTAGAACAAGCCTTGAAGGCCCATATGGGGAGTAGAGATATAGCTTTACTCTTTTTTTAACCTCGGCGCTAGATTGGGGGTTGGGTGATCAAGGCCACGCCCCGGCCGCTTTACCCCCAGGGAAGTCCCGGTACCCATTGTATAGGAGGCTGAGTAGGCCTCAGGGCCGGTGTGGATGGGTGCGGAAAATCTCGCCCCTACCGGGATTTCATCCACGGACCGTCCAGCCCTTAGCGATTCACTATACACCTTATAATTTTGATAGCCGACAGCAGAAATTTCTTTTACATATCTCACGAAAAGTCAATGTTCCTGAACGAGCTACATCGTGTGCAGCCTCCAAATTAACTGACCAACTGGTAACAAGATGGTTAGACATGGGAAAGACCTTACCGGTCCTACAGTAACTGCGGGCCAGGCGGACGGGCAGGCACGCTAACGGTTCCAGTTCCCCTCCTCTTTTTGTTTTTCATTATAACAGGCGCTACAATTGTCCGGTAGGGCCCATCTCCTTCTCTTGGGTCGTCGGCCCAAAGAGGTGTTCCATTCAGGCCCTTCTCATGTTTTAACATTTTTTATTCAAGAGTAGCCACTTCCTCCATGGACACTGGTAGGTACTCAGGTATAAATGAATACTCTACGTGCAATAATAAACTAACACCATGGCAGATAACTTTAACTGAATAGTTATTACTAATATATGAATACTGGATTTCTCACGCCAGTAAAGATTTATTATCGTAATGTTCTTGACGAGGACATAATGTAGTCTGGTTAGTGATTACCGTACTTTTGGATGATCATATAGGCTCACTCGTCAAATTACACTTGAAACCTGAAATTCTGCCAGACTATGTACCGTAGTTGCCAAGACTGTGTTTCAGTGCTGGCAACTGAAGATAATCGCTCCGCCCTGAAATGTTTGGTTACAATCACATTACATTCCATATAGGAAACTGTATGTGAGACATACCAACTTGTTCTATGACACGCCCTAGTACGTATATACGATTTGTATGTCCCCTACGTCCAGATCATTTCAGCTTGCTACTCTTAACCACACAAAACCCAATGGTGGCTATACGTCACCTATTGGAACATAAGAAAATCCATAAATTCCGATTAATTTCCTAAACAATATTACCGTATTGGCCTTTGTAGTGGCGGCGAAGTTTGTTTTCGGTGAGGTATGAAATAAATTTATAAACACACACACACACACACACACACATATATATATATATACACTGATAAATGAAAAAGGGGCTTACCGCGGAGATACGTGTTCGAACACTCACCAGCCAGTCTGAGTTATATCCAGAGGCGGAATAAGGTCCTGTGGGGCTTGAAGTTTGTAAAATTTTGGGGCCTTGTGTAAGAAAAAAATGGGTCTACAAGAATACGAATAAAAAATTAAGTACGAAAACGAATATTTCTTTAGAACGAGAGAAGAAATCACAACAAATTGTAATTATAAAGAAGCTGGAAAATACAAAAACATCACAAAATAAAAAAAATAGCGTACTGCTTTTAAAAAAATTAACTGCCTGACACATCCCTATAATAATTAACCGATTTTGTTTAAAATATCTCACTCTCTGCAAATTTTTAAAAATGTATGGCCATGTGAACATATTACTTGGTCTCTTCCCAGGACCTTGGAAGGGACCCGTGCAAGTGAGGGGTCCTGAATCTTAATCTGTAATAACTTCACTGTAGAACTGTCCCTGGCCATATCGCAGACAGTGCCAATTGAACTGTCTTGACTCGGTGTATTTCAGTTTTCTGCACTCAGTAGCATTATAAAAAAGGTCCTTTTTAATAATATTCTTATCAGGAACAATGCCTGTTGGGGATATTCGTGACCATTTTACACAAAAGTAATTTGACATTGTTCATTTCCCACCTTAAAATTGCTAATGGACCTAGAAAATATGGAATTTTTGCTTAATGTTTTCCAGTTTTCCCTTTTTATATTCCTGAGCTCCAAACACAAATAGGCATAGAGACGGGCCACCCTGAGTGAGGAGCCAGAGACTAATTGAAGCTGCGGTACACAAACGACAATAAACCAGACTGTGTCGCTGTGTGTGCCGTACGTCACTGTAGCAGTAAGCCAACGGTATGTGTCGAACGGGACAGAGTGAAGATGGGGCTGGCTGGGGTTTACAAGACCGTCTGGGTGTACACGATACTAGTCATGCAGGATGTGAAATGGGGTGGGTTTCAAAACTGGCCAAACTACCATGGCTATGATATCTTCCCTTTCTTTCTAAAATAATACCCTTAATAAAAAAAATACAAAGTACATCCTTTATGTTGATGTAAGTACATTTGGTTCAACCGCTGAGACAGGGAAGACAAAACTAGTTTCAATGTGTGCACATTATGGCGACACGACGCAATATGAGTGAGCCCTGTATTCTTTGTATGATAACATACTTGAGTTATACTGTCACTGTATCAACTGCAGGCGCTATTTTGATAGGAACACTTTACGAAATTATTTTACAGCTTCGATTATCCGAACGTTGATCATTCGAACCGTCAATTATCCAAAACATTGCCGCTAAAAAACGTTACCATATACTTTCCAATCACTGGTTACTATACGTAAATATCAACCGGTCCCAGAGGCCACACGGTCTAAGGCGTAGGTCTACGCCCACTCGCCTGCTGGGATTGTGGGTTCGAATCCTTGTACTCTCTTCGGCGATACATATACTAAAATTGGAAGGATACAGCGAAGACTGGCATGGCCCTGCGCAAGGATGACACGCAAAATCGTGAAGCGTTCCACAATTTTTGTCTGAAACCGCAAGACAGACCATACCGACATACACAACACAAATTGTAGAGAAGTGGGGAAAAACACGCTGACATCATCAAACAATACTGACATTATCATACATACTGTAACATTGTACTAGATAACTAGAGGACCAACAAACGAGTCATTTAAAAACAAAATCCCACCGGAGGCATGAATGTTTGTCTGCTGTGAGTGTCAGTGCCTTGTCAGGTCTCTGCGACGAGCTGATCACTCGTCCAGAGGAGTCCTACTGACTGTGATGCGTCTTTGTGTGTGATCAAGATACCTCGGGAATGAGGAAGCCCTGGCCCACGGTGGGGGGGGGGGGGCTGTTGTACCGAAAATACGTAAATAACACCACCCCAGTTAAAACATTACAGGAATTCATAATCGACAGTCGGATTTAACTACTGTCTTGCATCTCGACACTCTCCCTTCATTTTGATATAAATGTGCGGATTCATCTTTTAAACTAAAATAAACAATTAAGTAAGCTCAGAATAAATTTAATACGCATCATTATTTCAATATTTGCTATTTATCATTTACCAGCCATTTCCTTAACCCATTACAGTATGTGATTATAATATTCCTATGCATGTTTGATTATCTGAAGATTCTGATTAACCCAACTTAATTGGTCCTAACTAGTTCGGATAACCGAGGCTCTACTCTATCCTTTTTTCAATAAGAAGCGAATTTCTCAGGGCCGTTCATAAAAAGCTTAAGGTGGGGTCTCGTATGAGGTATTGAGGGCTCAGCAGTGACTGTTGCCCCTTTGTTCCATCTCGGCGCCAGAGGCAGCAAGTCCCATAGGAACGTCAGAAGGAGTCCATCAAATTTCGTGGTCTAGTTAGGTTTCTTTTTCCTATTTATTTAACTATCTACATCAGTAGCACAGTAACGCAGTATTTAAATGTCGGGTAATTATAAGGATAAATTAGGAAATGTGTGAACAGTAAGTGCTTTTGCCTGTTTTAGAGCAAACTTCTTAATCCGAAATGAAAAGAACGAAGCAAAATTAACCTAACCCGCCTCCAGGCCAGCATTCATGTCTGGGATTTAATTAATACAAAATAAATTGTTTGCTCAATAACATATTTTGCCCATAAAGGTCTAATAACGCTGCATCAGCTTCACAAGTTATTGTGCATAATTATTGATAAGCATATTAATAAGACCCTTCATATCAGAAAGCCAGTCACTAGGAATGCAAGTCTCCTCTTACGTTTATTTAATGATAATGATTCAAGTCTTCCTTGATCCTATGTTGTGTCATGGGGTATTTCCTCGCGTTCTGAATAATCTTTTGTTCTGATATCAATATATCTCATATTGGTTTTTAATATATATCAATTAATTGTAACATCTTGGACACTTCGAACTATGCAGTTTGTGTGAAAGTAGTATCCTGGTAAATACTGCCTAGGTTGGAAGGGACTCGAAAGGAGATGTTCATCACTTTGAGGGAAGATTTCTTTAGCTCGCGTCGAAACACACACTTATATTACACACTGAAACATGTAAGAAAAACGAGGAAGTGTTTAAAAATCTTCATGTAATGTTCTGAAGAAAAGAGACGACGCGGGAGACTTGATGAAATTTGTGCAGAAATAAACATTCAAATCAGTTTCGGATAAAGAACTTACGAAATTAAAAACTACACCGGAGGGAAATGGCGTAAGTCCCAATAACAGGCTTTTATGATTATGATGATGAACATTAGGTTATTTAATAATAGATTCCTGAAACTACATCATGGGTCTGCAACCACAAACAAAAGACATGTGGCCAATTTAATAAGTTCAGTACTGTTTTCGTGAAAGTGAGCCCTACGTATTTAGTACACTCTTCATAGATTGATCGCATGAGCCATGCAGCAGTCCACGGGATACAGACCGCTGTCCTCACAGCATATGGAGGGTCTGTGCCTTGGAAGAGTTCATTCACCTCTACCATCTGCGCAAGAAAGTAAACACACACCCCCAGACAGTCGACGGCCGATTTTGGAGTACTGGCATGGAGATTAACGTAGTCGGCATCTAACTCCGCACGTTCAATATTTATTGTTGCCTTGTCGCTTTTTATACAGGAGGGATAGCAGAGGGTAACTGACCTAAGCAGAACCAAGGGAAGAATAAAAGAATGAACACTCAAGAGCGTGTGCATGGCGGTACATAGTACATGTTTTTCAGTTGTTTTCAGTTTCATGTCTAAACATTTGCCATGATCACTACATTTGCACATCAAATAGTTCGTAAATCACATTAACTGAGTCTTTCCAAGACACACCTGCTCAACAAAAGTCTGTCTGTGACCAGACCGACTAACATTTGCTCAGTACAGGCTAAGCAGGGAATTTCTTGTATTACATCCATGTACAAAGTTCTCAGGGCTGTGAATGTTAGGAATACAGTCTTTTGATTTACAGCGATGTGCGTTTTGTAGACAAGAAAAAACATGTCTTCAAACCGTCGGTATATATGTAATAAATTACACGACGTTACGTTGCAGAAAACCATGACCTTATATTACTTTGATTGAAGATTTATGTCTTTACATAGAGACCAGCTACGGAAAAATTATTAGTGAAGGTTCTTCATTCTCGAAAATAATGGATAGATTTTAATGAAGTCTGGACAATTTTATGCATATTGAACCTTATCGAAGGTATTTAACTTCGCGCATAATTTCACGAAACTTCAATTGGAACTTACCAGTGCCTTAAGACTTTCCATTATTCTTAGATTATAGCATTATGGAAAATAGGTAGATTTTTTAAATTTGCATTTTTTTGAAGACAAACATGATAAAGAATTAGCTAAGTAAATAGTAAAGTTAAAATTGTCACTGTGCTTCGTCAACAACCCTCTAATGCCTAGGAATGAGTTGGCGTATATTTCCACACATTTACAACCTAAAGAGGAGATGAGTGTTCAGGTTCATGCCTTGGTCAGGTCGGCCTGCGATTGTGGAGAAGAGGGTATCGAACTTCAATTCCTCAGTAGTATAACTCAGAGCATAATATTTATACACATAGGGTTATTCGAATTCCGAACACTTAACTAAATAAGAATAAAACCTGTTATTTGTAATGTAATTATAGTAACGAAACCCGATTTATGTCTGAAATAAATTTACTTCCAAAATCCAGTTATTAATTTCTTGCGTAGTGTAGTGTACACTTCTACTTTCTTATAATAAAACCAACTAGATGCACTAATTTCTCAAATTTATTTTTAGAATAAAACTCTACATATTTCGGACAGTTCTTATGTCCATCATCAGGAATTTTTCACTGTACACACAGCAATGGTATATGTCACACAAGTTTGCTGACATATACTATTGCTGTGTACAGTGAAAAATTCCTGATGATGGACAGAGGAACTGTCCGAAACATGTAGAATTTTATTCTGAAAATAAATTTGAGAAATTAGTTCATCCAGTTGGTTTTATTATAAGAATTTATCACGATGGACGATCACCTGAAAGTCAAGTTCTACTTTCTCTTTACGACAGTAATTAGCCAAGTTCTGGATCATCGGGTTTCGAGTTTCGGCAGCAACACTGACTTCTCTTCGCCAGGGCCGTCAGTCCCACGTTGTCGCCAAACGAATATCTTAACGAAAGTGCAGAGGTGCTCTTTCTTCTGTGGTAAAGCGGCCGGAACTTTGAAGTTAACCACTCTTGTACATCTAGTACCGATAATAATATGTGACTTGCTAAATCCAGTCCTTCATACCTCTTCATGTCAAGGAGCATAATTAAACTCAGAAACAAATTTTTACTTCGAGAAATGTGTTGAAATTTATGAACAACTAATGCAGATAATTAAATTTTAAAACAAGAATTTAGACTTTTAATGTGCCTTATTCCGGTCGCCTTTGTCACAGGAGGGGAACTACCGATCATAATTAGTTTCGTGGATGTGAACGTTATTTAATTACACTGGGAAAGCGGGCATAAGGAATTAATAAAGTGGTGGCGCACTTGGTTCAGATTGTGGCAGTAATCTGGTTCCTTGCATATGCTGGAATTACTGGTACTGACAGAATATGATCAACTGCCCACCGGAATATGTCATGCACGATTACAAATGGAAATTTGATGTTATTCAAACCGTGCATATTCTTACAATCAATATATCCACCAACGAATGTACAAGAGATAAAACTCATACATAAGCCTCAAATGACTCCTATATATTTCGACATCGAGATACCATCCTCAGGGATTTATAAGCATAAAGGCGTATAAACCAACCACATCGGTCTAAGCAGTAAAATACCAGTACTAAGGTACTTAAAATATTATTCTACCTGGATTCCTAGATTAAGGTGTTGGGATTGTAACATATTTTGCGTGTGTCGACGGCATCTTGTTGTCGAAATATGTAGGTTTGTAAGACATGTAGGAGTTTTATAGTATTATGTGCATTTCTTGGTGGCTACACTGACAAGTGGATATATTACATTTTCCGTGCACTGAATCAGATTCTGGCCTCTTAAAAATATCAGTGTACAAAAATATAAGAATATATTATATTCTCTTTAATTTTACATGATTATAGAACTTGGTTTCTCACTTCTCTCACTTTTAATGTGAGACCAAGTTCTATAAGAACAATTATTGAGTTTGTTTGGTAAAAAATGTGAAAAGAATGTGGAATGGAAGGTATTAAAAGGAACAGGGAGGTATACAAAATCCTCTGAAGAATGACGCTTGACTACATTATTTGGAAAACATTCATAATTCACTGGGAACACTGATTATGTCCACAATATAGTAAACAGTTCAGTTATGTTTAGGGAAACAGCCGTTTCTATTTTGAGTGTAATAGTAAACACAGATGTTTGTATTTTTCGAGCAAACGTTAGGTCTACATACAGTTACCTCGAGGCTTTAAAGACCAAACCGTGAAGAGTCTAGTAAAGCGTGTCTTAATAAATATTATTAAGATAGAAGGCATTGAAAATTGAGAAGCAGTTGGAAAATTTTAGCAGAGAAACGTCGAAGTAAAAAATTACTTTAGACGTCTATACTTTGGAGGATAATAGTGAAACGGTTTTTAGAATTATAATGAGTAAGGTAATGAATTTAATTCAGAGGATAAAGGATTGAGTTCAGAAGAGGCGTTTCGTGCAAAAGATAAGGAAATACCACATACACGATTCATTTCAACTGCTGCAAAAAGCTAGTTCTTACGCTCCGTAAAACCTATCTTTGTGCAGCAGTTGGAAATAAAAATTGTATGTAGAAGACAACTGCAAGGAATTTGTATAATATTAAATAGATAAAGAAATTTTGACTATATAAAATATATAGGAGTTTCTTGACTAATTGACTAAAAATAAACTTAAGAAATGCAGAGTTTAAAAAGACATGATGTTTTGTAGTTGGGTTTGATTCGTAATTTGTTTACCCAAGCTCTCTCAATTTCAGAGTGCCGAATTATATTAGAAATAATTAAGTTTTTTGAACTGTGAAGAGCTGCTAAGAAATTTTTTTGTTCAGCGGGATTTATTTGTCTTCGTTTTAGGAAACGAAAGAGATAGTTAGCTGATTTTTTATCCGTTACTTGTCTAAATCCTCCAAGCTACGTGTCCAATCTATCATAATGTCATTTTCACTATTGTAACAAGCCTGATAGAAAATGTATTCTTCAGGAAGTTTTCTTTGTCTAATAAATAAAAAAGTCTTCTCACTTTTTGCCAGCTCTATTCAAATAATTTTATGAAATATAAATATTTTTATAAAATGCAAAAATACGTATAACTAAATACATAAATAAATTAACACTATTTTTATAATGACCTAAAATTTGAACAAAGCTAAAAACCCAATCATTGGACATAGGTCTGGAGCAGTTCCACCAACCTCATATTCTCACAAACTGCAGGAAGTGTCCAGGTTACACATTAAGCTACTTACGTAAAAGGCTCTATTAATTATTAATATTTGTAACATATAACACAGTATTAATATTATTATTTTCCCCCCTACCGCAACAGCCCCTTGTGGGTCGGAACCTCCTCGTTGTCGAGAATTCACGCTCGCACTCAGACACACCACACTCGGTGGGACTCCTCTGAAAGGTTGATCACCCCGACACAGAGAGCTCTGTCGCGTAAAACACAACACTCACAAGTGACACACGTCCATGACCCCATGGGATTCGAACCCACAATCCCAGCAAGCTACTGGCCGCAGACCCACACCTCAGACCGCGCGGCCACTGGGATTAGCGATTAATTGTTAATACTGTTAATTATTAAATATATTCTACTCTATGTATTTGGTATAAATACTGATAGGCATAGCATTTTAAACATTGACAACGACGTTGTAAAAAGTACAAGGAACGGATAAGGTGTAATAAACACGGTGGGGTGAGGTCGTTTCCGAATTACGTAAATTTCTGTTGATGTAAAGCTTTAAAGAACGAGAATTCGTGTAAGTCGGAAACTGTGTTTGACTAAAGTAAAAATGTAGCTGCCTTGGTGCTTCATTAGGCACGCCGCCATTAGAGATTACTAAGGAAAGAGAGATACAGCTTCTCATATTCTTAAACTGGCATTACACAATAATGAGTGGTCAGCTTAAGGCGCACGTCCATTTGTCTCCGATACCCACGGAATACGACGTGTATTGGGGTCCAGATCTTGTCTGGATATTTACAGAAAATAAAATCTTTGCCTGTGCCAGGAATCGCACCACAGTTCCTCAGTCACGTAACCTGTTGCCTAGTCACCGTACTGGTTATATGTTTAATCGTTGCGCGAATTTTATTTGTAGATATTTGGCATGACTCTTTGAAAGGTACACGAAACATTTGAAATATGCTGAAAAGAGTGAGGGTGGGAATATATAAATTCATGTTCAACGTGGGAGAGGAAAGAAACAAATTTCTTGAATAAACAGCAACTAAGAGTTTCTGGAAAAATTTCTTCTCTATGGACTTATTTATTTCGTTCAGCTGGTTGTTTTATTTAATGTTGTGGGTAGTTTCGTGAGGTGCTGCTGCCTGGTTAGCCAGATATGACGTTAATTCTCTGCCTAAGAAATAGGAGTCTGACCTGTGCAGCAAGAAACACAGGTAGCCGGCGACGGAAGTAGAATCTCACGTGTAGTCAGGTTATCAACTTCAGTATAATGCCTACGCGGTAGCTACGGGCTGGGTTCTTTTGCCGGCAGGCGAAAGAATATTATCCCAATAAAAATTATATATATATATATGTGTGTGTGTGTGTGTGTGTGTACTCAGTCGAACACATTATCTCTTCCTCAAAACGTCCAGACCGTCTGATGGATCCAGCCAGTTTCCTATTCCATGAATATACGAAGTTCTTTCCTTGGGGGTAACACACGCCGGGCGTGAGGCTGACTATTCACATCCATGTAGCGTCGAGGTTTTGAATGACCGGAGCTCTAACTTCACACATTCTACACATCATGGCGTCGTTAGGGATGACTTCCATGTACTAAATTACCTAGTCCCTTTATATAATTCGAAATCCGATTGTTATAGCCGCACATATTTTGCTAGTCAGCTACTTAATATGTTTACTGACTTGGGTATTTAAGCAGTCTATTTAAATATATTTCCTTTTTAGTCAGATATCTGGTTAGTTGTCTTTGCTGTGTTTGCTAATGCATGTTCATGTTTCATGAATTCTGAGGATCTAGGTACGAACAATTGGAATTCTCGGAAGGACGCGGTGTTGGCAATGGACTGTACCCAACCCACTCCTCCTCCTCCTACCCCTCCTCCCAGTAGCTGGAGCCATAACTAAAGGTGCTGGCGATGAGCTGGGGATAAAGAGAGGTCCGAAAAACTCGCATGACCAGTTCTTTAACACAGACTCCCAGCAACATATGTCTGCATGCACGTCCATCGGTGTGTTTATGACCGCTCGTCCCAGGGAGCAGTATCAGCATAAATCACGTATCTTGTTCTAGAGCTCTGTAATTGCGACTTGGTGCTTTATTATAGATGCACGAAGGTGTAAGGGGCAAATTTAGTTCGTACAGAGAATGCTTTTTGCCCTAAGTTTTTGATTGCTATGAACCACGCTTACAACAATGAGACTTGCTCTGTCAGCTCGTCCGCAGAGTAAGAATGTCTTAAGCCATTCTTCTCCTAAAGACCGTACATAGACCCATATGTGAATTAATGTATGCTATATGAAAGATATGGGCCTAGGGGTTGGGGGATGGGGGGTTACAGGATGGACGCTCGGCTGGTTAAAATTCTGAGGTGGGAGGGTGGGTAAGAAGTTCTTTCTAATGCTATTTTTATTATTTAGGGGTACTGGCAATGCCCTTTAGCATATTTTCTCTCCTTCAGTGTACATTGGGGGGGAAGAGACAAGCAGGCAGGCAGGCCGGACCAGTATCGTGGTGAGAAGTGTACGGAACACATGGGGTCATACCTGAAGGCCAAAGTTACGGAAGGATTTCTGTATTTTTTATTTATATGTGCCACTGTGTGTGTGTCTGTGTGCGTTGCGTCCAAAAGTGTGTAAATAGTTCTCACGCCCTTCTTTATAATATTTAGTGGAAGAACGGTTTAAGACGTCGCACTTGTTCCAACATTTGACTTGTTAAAGAGTTTTGATACTGTGTGTACATACATGCGGTGTTAACTTTACATATAATACCTGTTTTTACAATAAATTAATTGTTTATTTTGCGAAGGTCTACAACAACTTACGAATTCAAAACTGTTGTTTTTACTTAAGTTGTTCAAAGATACTTTCTCAATTGGTATGTGTTAACAACAGGAAGTTCAACTGTTGCAGCGCGTAAAGTGTAACAAATAGCACAATGGAAACTTCGGATTATTAAACCTTATTAAGGCACGTGAAACACCAAATAGTTGTGTTCATTACTACACAGAGAAATTCGACCACATGATTACATATTTAAAATGATAGTCACTTTTCCATACTTTGTCAATATGGCGTAGATTGCTGGACATAACAAACATCTGAAAACATTTTAGAATTCGCAGCTAAAAAAAAAGCACAAAATAAAAATTAAATACAGTATAATGCAAGGATAAATTAACTAAGCTATAACTTTTTCTAAATACTCACTTTTACGGCGACATAAACCTTCACAACAGTTTCATGTGCTCCTAAGATACTTCACAAATTTAACTGAAATAGCAAATAAGGTTCTCGAGGAAACCTTAGCCTGATAGATTAAAATAATAATTCTTATCTACATTTACCTAGCGCAATAAACAGAAGAATGTATTTGTTGTAATAAACGGGTTAAATCGTACATAAATTGCCACATGACAACGGAAACTAATTATTAAAGCACCAAAATTTCGACAAATTTGTAAAAATGCACGCATTAATTTGTTACATGCAATTAAGTAGGTCAATGCTTTTTATTTCCAAGGAACAGCAAATTTGTTTTCAAAATGTAAATTTTCTTTAAATATGAGATATATTAACATCTATGGCTTTTGTTAGTTAGTCAGAACAGTGTTCTCAAAATAACGCTAATTTTCTTACCAAATTATTTATTACTATTGTCTAGGATTCACTTGCAACAAAACAGTCCCTTAAATCATAAATTATAAAGAAACAAACTACGGAGAAGTTAAATACGTAAAAGATGTTCAGTTTAGCTTATGGTTATTCAAAAGGTCAAAGTGAGAGGAAGATTTATGTGGGTGTGTGAAATGCATGGACTTTCTTTTTGTTCAAGTGTGAAAGAAACTTTTGGAATTTGTAGTGTGGGAGATTGGTGGCTGAATGCTAGAGATGTGAGTTAGAAGAAGATGGAAGATAAAAGGTGAAGAAATGGCCTAATAAGGATTTGGTGACTGATGAAGAAAGATTTACAAAGAAAGGAAAGTAAGGGTGTAAAGGATTAAGGAGAAGTTTTGGAAGAATGGATGAGAGGCTTCAGAACTTTACAAGCACAGGGCAGAGAGTGGGATTTTAGAGATTAGGTTGTGTGTTTTTGTGAACCAACAACGTGGGCCACATTATCAGTCGTAAAAGCAATCTTATATTCAGTGCAGCCCAACAGCCTGAAATTCTTGTCACTACCGTGTTTCACTCTGAAAAATTATACCCTACCTACAAAAAAAATCAGGCATAGAAAAAAATAAGAAATCCATTCTCCGCCGATTATGAAATATCGTTAATAATCTGTAACTTTATCAACTTTACTTTCTATTGTGCACTATATGAGAATGGGAATCGACAGAAAAAGAGTTTTCAATTAATTAATGCATAATTTTGTTGCGAAACAATAGATATCTTAATTGGAATTTTTTTGTTGTGGTTCACCTATTTACCACCTTAACATTTTACAACTGGGATACGGTGTAGAGTGTTGAGTGGGACTTACCTGATCTGACGTACGTGGTGCCCTAAGAAGCATCCATTCCAGTAGCATTTTATGTGTATTTATAATACTTAAAATACGTTTTCAGCCAACGGTGGTAATTAAGAGCTGTTTATTATGTTCCTACTACACATAAACCGTGTCGAATTGCAGTCCACAGTCCATGGCCATTTTCAAATATCTCCGTCTCCGAACAAAAATATTATAACTATATTGATTCATTTTTTTAAGTTTATTTTAGTGAATATCATACCGCACCAGCCCAGTTGTCATGTGATTTTAAATCTCTCGAACACAGAGATCACGGGTTCGATTCCCAATGGCTACAGGTTTAGTTCTATACTGTTTTTTGCTATTTTTGAAGTTAGAAAATTAAACCAGTGAAGTCCATAGATATTAATCAGTAAATGGGCAGTAATAAAAAGAGATAAATAGTATCGGTTTCAGTAAGTCAACCCATCTCTTCCATTTTGTTAAATAACAATCCATATTATTTTGACAGAGAGAAAGTTACTAGTACAGACTTTCTTAAAATAGGAGGTGCCGATTTCGAGGGAACTGTGAGGTTTATTCCGTATCTTAGATCGTACAACGAATTTTTAAATTAACGTTGAATTCCTTAAGAACTTAAAAAGTAATATGTTAAAGCCTATGTTTGGTAAGTTTATATAAATATCTTTAATTCTTTACTCACACTTAAATCATTTTTGTGGTTTGGGATTTCAAACTGTATTAAAATTCAGAATGCCTCACAAAATTAAAGTGCAAAACACCTTGACAACGGGTATTTGAAAAGAGAAAATTTTAACGTGAAACAATTCTTGATGGGATTTGGGGTTATCATGAGGTCATAGAGTTGAAGAGTTAAGGTCTTAATATTGCAATTATATGGTACTAGAATTAGGCGCCATAGAGTTAAATTATGAGAATAAAACAGGTTCTGTGCCAGTAAAGATTCTTATAATAGTTTCAATGCTAATATTACTGGCACTTTTACTCCAAAAATATTCATTGGTGGAACTGTCGGTAATAAATTCACCTCCAATTACCTGTTTATAAATCTCAGACCCAATTATAGGATTTTTGAAGAATGAAATCACGTTTCCATGGGTGTAATTAAACAGGGGAGGAAGTTATGAATTTTCTTATAATTTGACAACAAAAGATTTAAGTGCATATCAATCAGTACTTTATTATCAATAGTTTGAAAATAATCTGTATTGAGAAGGTTTATAATAACTGACGGTCGGATTGACAGATGTAAAAAATATTAAGATGTATTTTATAGAAATGTCTAATGAGCACATCATTTGTAGCTAGCACAGCTGGTTTCAGTGTTCGGTTGAAATGTCTGAGATGAAGAAAATACGATTTGGTGACAAAATATAAACACAGTAATAGAATCTTATGTGTATTGGACCGTGCATCATTGTAACAGTTAAAGAATAAGAGACCAACTTGATGTCACAATTTATTAAGTTTTATTTTACTTCTTCTATGCTCAACATGTTTCGGATATTAATACATCCATCGTCAGGAGCCTGCGACTTTTCTGTTGTATCA
>Ga0123355_10004348_pt1 | contig 20612 bp, 28 predicted proteins | sample TergutEmb28metaG_3_FD_89872 | JGI IMG/M metagenome (GOLD analysis project Ga0123355, IMG submission 89872) | Embiratermes neotenicus P1 segment gut microbial communities from Petit-Saut dam, French Guiana - Emb289 P1 | ecosystem: Host-associated > Arthropoda: Insects > Digestive system > Gut ...
GACAGACTGTCAAAAAAGCCCTCCAAGCGAGGGCTTTTTTGATATAATATAGTTGGTGATGAAAATGCGAACACGACAAGAAGACAAACGCGGCGAAATAAAAATCTTGGACATAGAAAGTCTAATGCCGTCGGAACATTTGTTGCGCAAAATCGACAAAATTATGGACTGGACACATATATACGACTTGACGGAAAAATACTACTGTGAAGATAATGGTCGCCCCTCTGTAGACCCCGTAGTGCTGGTAAAAATAGCATTTTTGCAGCATTTGTACGGTATTGTTTCACTGCGCAAAACCATTGCCGAGATAGATGTAAACATAGCGTACCGCTGGTTTTTGCACTTTAATCTTGATACCAGTATCCCACACTTTGCAACGGTCAGCTATGCATTTGCAACACGTTTTCCAAGCGAGTTGTTTCAAGAGATTTTTTCCTGGGTGCTGGACACTGCCGTATCCAAAAAGTTGGTAAAAGCCGAAACCATATTCATGGATGCAACCCATATCAAGGCCAACGCAAGCAAGAAGAAAAAATACAAAGCGCAAGCAACCGTCACAGCCCGAACCTATGACGACAAGCTACGCGAAGAGATTAACGCAGACCGCGTTTGGCATGGTAAGAAGCCCCTTAAACCGCTGCCCGAAACCGAGCCTGTGACAAAAGAGGTAGTAAAATCCGTCACCGACCCCGACTGCGGTATGTTCCACAAAGGCGAACATAAAGTAGAGTTTGCCTATACGGCACACACCGTTTGCGACGAAGAAGGCTTCATCCTAGAATCGGATGTAAGCCCGGCTAACGTCCACGACAGCACGATGTTTGACGAGTTATACCACAATACAATAGAAAAGTTTGAAGAGGTTGAGCGCGTGGGCATAGATTCTGCCTACAGAACCCCTTGGATAATGAAACAAATTTTTGACAGCGAACGGCTACCTAGCGTACCTTACAAAAGCCCAATGACCAAAGACGTTTTTTTCAAGAAGTATGAATACGTTTACGACGAGCATTTTGACTGTGTTATTTGCCCAGCAAATCAAGTATTGTCCTATTCCACCACCAACCGAGATGGTTATCGCGAATACAAAAGCAAGCCCTATATCTGCAAAAGTTGTCCACATCTTTCACGATGCACCGAGAGTAAGCAGCACCAGAAGTCGGTTTTAATCCACATATGGGCAGATTATATTGACCGAGCAGAGGATGTCCGCCATTCCCCCAAAGGCAAAGCCACATATGCCATGCGTAAAGAAACGATTGAACGTGTCTTTGCCGATGCCAAGGAGAAACATTCCATGCGATACACATTTATACGCGGGCTTGACCGAGTACGAAACTGGGTCAGGCTTAAATTTGCTGCAATGAACTTGAAAAAACTGGCTGTTTGGGCGAATTAGTACCCTTATTTTTTGCCGTTCTTTACGTAACTATCGCTCACACTAAAAAAAGCCATACTGCTCTTTGTGAGAAATATGACTTTTTTGACAGCCTGTCCAGTTGGTAAGAACTTCTTACCAACTGGATTTTTTTATGCCTCTTCTATATTTTTTGCGGTGCGGGGTAGTCTACGCCTTGGGTGTCTACTGTCACAGTTTTCATGCGCTGGTCGGCTCTTGGCTTGTCGGAAGCACCGCGTGGGGTGTTGGCGATTTCATCTACTACCTCTTGGCCCTCGATTACCTTGCCGAAGGCGGCGTATTGGCCGTCTAGGTGTGGGGAATGCTGATGCATGATGAAGAACTGACTTCCCGCAGAGTTTGGGTCGCCAGAGCGCGCCATTGAAAGAACGCCCTCTGTGTGCTTTAGGTCGTTGGCGAAGCCGTTGCCAGAAAATTCTCCTTTAATTGAATAACCAGGGCTACCCATGCCAAGGCCTTGCGGGCAGCCGCCTTGGATCATAAAACCGGGGATTACACGGTGGAAGATTAGACCGTTGTAGTAGCCACTGGCGGCCAAGGTTACAAAGTTATTTACTGTGTTTGGTGCAATTTCGGGATAAAGTTCGGCTTTAATAATTTTGCCGTTTTCCATCTCGATTGTGATAATTGGATTTGACATTTTTCATTCCTCCAGAATGGTAATAATTTTTCGTACATATATTAACACATTCGTTGGGATTTGTGCTATAGTTTGAAAAAGCTACCTAGAAAAGGATGACTACAATGGAAAAATTCCCCGCACAATTTATTGCGGCAACCCACGAGTTTTGCACCTATGACAAGTATGTGAGCGCACCGCACTTGCGTAAGAGTTTCGCCTTGGAAAAGGGCATAAAAACGGCCGAAATTCTTATAACAGGCCTTGGTTTTTATGAGTTGCACGTTAATGGCAAAGTTGTAAGCAAGCTGCTTGCCCCGTACATTAGCGCGCCCAACGACCTTGTGTATTACGACAAGTACGACCTCGCGCCCTATTTGCAAGAGGGCGAAAATGTAATCGGCCTAATTTTGGGCAACGGAATGCAAAACGCTTTTGGCGGCTCTACATGGGAGTTTGAGCTTGCGCCATGGCGCAGTGCGCCCAAAACAGCCCTAGGCTTGACAGTAACATATGAAAACGGTGAGTCGTTCGAGCTGCAAAGCGATGCCAGTTTTGTAACAAGCCCGTCGCCAATTTATTTTGATGACCTGCGCTGCGGCGAGTACTACGACGCAAGGCTGGAGCAAAAAGGCTGGAGCGAGCCTGGCTTTGACGCTACAGGGTGGACACCTGCTTTGCTTGCAACTTCTCCTGGGGGTGAAAAACGCCTTTGTACCGCCGAGCCTATTGTTGTCACCGAGGAGCTTATAACCGTTGCAATCGAAAAATTGGAAAATGGCTATCGTTATGATTTTGGCGTAAACGATGCTGGTCTGTGCCGCTTGCAAATTACGGGCACTCCTGGTCAGGAAATTATCTTGACCCACGGCGAACACATTCTGCCGGACGGCACAATGGTGCGCAATGATAGTTTTCAACCACCGGGATACACCCAGGTTGACAAGTATATCTGCAAGGGGGGCGGGGTAGAGACGTATATCCCGCGCTTCACATATCACGGTTTTAGATACGTGATTGTTACGGGAATAACAGAGGAGCAGGCTACAAAAGAGTTACTGACATATTGCGTCATGCATTCCGATTTGACGGAACGCGGCGGCTTTAGTTGCAGCGACCCGATAGCGAACAAGTTGCAAGAGTTGACGCGCCGCAGCACACTTGCGAATTTTCACTACTTCCCAACAGACTGTCCACACCGTGAGAAAAACGGCTGGACAGGCGATGCCGCTGTTTCTGCCGAGCATACGTTGCTTAACCTTGCACCGGAAGCCAGCTATCGAGAATGGCTGCGTTCTGTGCGCAAAGCGCAACGCGAAGACGGCGCGTTGCCCGGCATTGTACCCACAGGCGGCTGGGGTTTCGAGTGGGGCAATGGTCCTGCGTGGGACTGCGCGCTGACTGTGTTGCCGTATTATACTTATATGTACCGTGGCGACAAGACTATTCTGGAGGAAAACGGGACAGCGATTTTCCGTTACCTACATTATATAAACAGAAATTTGAATGAAGATGGCCTTGTGGAACTTGGCCTTGGGGATTGGTGTCCCCCTGGTCGGGATGCTGGCGGCTACAAAGCCCCTGTACTGCTTACTGACACCATTACTTGCTACGATATTGCCAGTAAAGCATATGATATTTTCGATGCACTGGGCTGGTCAAATGAATTGCTGTACACAGATGAGTTGATTGGTCGGTTGAGGACAGCTATCGGCGAGCATTTGATTGATAATGATACTGCTCTGGCACTGGGCAATTGCCAAACCAGCCAGGCGATGGCATTGTACCATGACTTTTTCAACGAGTGGGATAAACGGAAAGCCCAGGAGCAATTACTGCGTATGATAAACGAAATGGGCGACCATATAGACACAGGAATTTTGGGTGCGCGAGTAATTTTCCATGTTCTATCCGACATGGGGCAAAGTGACCTTGCGTATAAAATGATATGTCGCCCGGAATATCCGTCCTATGGCAACTGGGTTGCACGCGGCGCGACCAGCCTTTGGGAGGATTTTCACGAGACAGAGGAACGGACAGCGTCCCGTAACCATCACTTTTTTGGGGATATTTCCAATTGGTTTATTTCGCGTGTGGTGGGGATACGTTACGGAAAACTCCGCGAGTACCTCCATGATGGTGTACTGCCTATAGCACCGTCGTTTATAAAGGCGTTGGACTATGCAGAAGGCTTTCATATTGCGCCGGAGGGGAAAATTTCTGTAAAGTGGACGCGAAAATCGGATACGGAAGTGGAGCTTTATGTAGAAGTTCCAGCCGGGTTGGAGTATCGTGTGGAGCTTGACATCGACTGGGAAATTGAAAGCGAAAATGGATGTATATACAGTTGTGTTCACTCAATTGACGACTGATATCGTAAACCCATCGTAGCCCTTTGCGCCTACTGTTTGCAAGGCGGTGGACTCTAAAAAGTCGAGTTCGCCTATGTCTTCAATAAAGTGGCGCAGGTTTTCGGCCTTTGGGTTACGGTTACATAAATTTGCAAGTTCGCCATCTAAAATAATATTGTCTCCGCAGATGACTGTGCCTGGTTTTGCCAGTTGCAGGCATAGCTTGAGAAATTGCGGGTAGCTGGGCTTGTGGGCATCTATAAAAATCATATCGAAGGGTTCGGTTTTTTCCCTTATCAAGGCTTCGAGAATTTCTGCCGCGTCGCCGTTTTTTAGTTGTACCTTGGGGTTCAGACCAGCGTTTTCGATGTTCTCTTGTGCGATTTTTACAAACCGTTCAGTCATTTCTATGCTTACGACTGTGCCGTCTTCTGGTACGGCTTTGGCCAGCCACATTGTGCTGTAGCCGTAGAAAGTGCCCAATTCTAATATACGCTTTGCGCCGCGTATCTTTGCTAGTAGATATAGGAACTTGCCGAAAGCGGGGGAAACCTCCATTTTCGGCAGGTTTGTTTTGCGAATGTTTTCTGTGGCTTGGGCGAAGGCGAGTGGTTCTTTTACTAGGTGTTGGTGCAAGAAATTATCGTTTTTTGTCCAGGTTTCCATTGTATCCCTTTTCATATTACAGATTTGTTGGTATGATTATATTATCATACTTAGTAGTTGTGCTGAAGGAGTTTTGGTGAAATGCAAAAAATTCTTCTTATCGTAAATCCAGTTTCCGGCATGGGCAAGCAGCGCGCCCGTACTGTTATATTCAATATCGTAAATTTCCTAAGCCAGCATAATTGCCTAACAACAATTTTTGCTACTACCCACCAAGGGCACGCGACCGAGCTTGTAATGTCTCATGCCGCAGCCCACGACCGTATAATTTGCTGCGGCGGCGACGGTACACTTAGCGAGGTGCTAAACGGGCTGGTACAACTTGATAAAAAAGTGCCAGTGGGCTACATCCCGACAGGTACAACCAACGACCTTGCGCACGCAATTGGATTAGCAAGCAACGTTAAGAGTGCCATGCATCTAGCACTGTTTGGCGCAGAGCGGGAACTGGATTTGGGCACATTTAACGACGGCAAATATTTTTCATATGTAGCGAGCTTTGGCGCGTTTTCTAAAGTTGCATACGAGACCCCTCAGTGGCTGAAAAATCGGCTGGGGCGGGCTTCGTATTTTTTTTATGGCATTTCGGAAATTGCCGCGTTTCGTTCCCATAGGGTGCGCATCGAAGCGGACGATATAGTAATTGATGGGGATTTTGTATTCGGCAGTGTGTCAAATTCCACTGTGATTGCTGGGGTTGTGAAGCTGCCAGAGGAGAAAATCCAGCTAGACGACGGCAAATTTGAGGTTATGCTGGTAAAAACGCCAAAAGGACCCCTGGATTTGCACCATATTGTGCAAGGGCTGGCGAGCCAGGATTATAACGAAGACTCGGTACTGTTTTTTACCGCCAGCCACGTTACATTTACCTTTGAAGGGGATGTACCCTGGACGGTGGATGGCGAATATGCTGGGGAGAATTACAAGGTAACAATCGGTAATTTGCACCGCAAGGTGAAGATTATGGTTGATGGGATGGGGAATTTTTGGTGACTTCTGATAAAATAAATAAGCATGAATTTGGAATGCAAGGCCAGCAGGATGCGGAGAAATTTTTGCGAGGCAAAGGATATGTAATTTTGCAGCGGAATTTTAGAGTGCGGGCAGGTGAAATTGACCTTATTGCGCGAGACGGTGAGTATATTGTTTTTGTAGAGGTAAAGTATCGCCAGGGTGCGGGACATGGGTTGCCAAGGGAGTCTGTTGGGGCTGCAAAACAGCGGAAAATTTCAAAAACCGCGTTATACTATATTTCTATGACGGGGCTTGCAGAGCAGGATTTTCGGTTTGATGTGGTGGAGGTGCTGGGCGGCGGCGGTGTCGTGACGATAAACCATATTGAGAATGCGTTTGATTTTATACAATAAGCGAAGGGCTGTCCCGCATTTGAGACAGCCCTTCTTTTTTGGTTTAATTACTTGTTGTGGTTCTTATTCTTGTTGTTGGTTGTGTTGTTGTGTGTAGTGTTGTTGCAATCTGTTAAATCATTGGCAATTTCTGTTCTGTTGGCATTCTTGTGGTTTGCCTCTGCGTTATTTTTCTTCTTATTGTCCATGGAATTCAACCTCCCTTCCGCGTTTATACTAAGTATTGGAAGGAAGTGATAAAATTATACATATGCTTTAAAATTCATTAGAACTCTCCGCGAATAACTGCCGCCACAGTCTCGGCAATTATTTGTTGGGTAGCAGGGTCCGCAAGACGGCGAGCCTCTGTGGGGTTGGAGATGAACAGCAATTCCAGCAGTGCAACGGGCACGTTTGAGCCATTTAGTATCCTAAAGTCGTGGCTAAGCGCAGTGCCACGGTCGCGGCTTTCCAGTGCATTTACCAGGGAGTTTTGCAGGGCATAGGCAAGTTCTGTACTGCCTGGTGCTTGTCCATACAGGGTTAGTGTACCATTTGAGTTTTGACTTTGGTCGCAGGCATTTGTATGGATAGAAATAAAATAATCGGCGGCCAGGCGGTTGGCCAGGCGATATCTGTTGGCATTGTAGGTGAAAATGTTGGATGTGCGTGTGGGAATTACTAAAATATCCGGGTCGTGTTCAAACATATCCAGCACTTTTTGGGAAATGGCCAGTACAATATCTGCTTCATGTGGTGAATTACCCAGGACATTTGGTGCGCCGATATCTATCCCACCGTGGCCAGGGTCGATTATTACAATTTTGTTATAAATGTCTCGCAGGTTTATTATTTCAATTGAACTGCCGTTTTGACGAACAATCGCGCCGTGGCGGGTGCGGATGTTTAATATATCGCCGTTTTGCTCGATGTTTATGATTAGTGGAGAATAGAGAGTGTACAGGCGGTTGCGGCGGGGTAGGGAAGCACCATTTAGAGTTGTTTCATGTAGGTAATAGGCTTGGTTGTGGCTGGTGTATTCCATGGAAATATGGGCGGGTAGGTGAATTTTGTGCGTAATTGGGTCGAAGAAAATACCGCAGCTCCAACTTAGGGGGAAGAGTGGGGCAGCGCGGGTTAGTTCGGGGATTTGTACTTCAGGTGTTATGAGTTGTGTAATTGCGGGCTCTTCCAAAACAAAAAATACCGGCGCAGTTTCATTAGATTCTGTTGGAGAATACACATGAAAAACTACGCCGGCATACAAAAAAAAGAGTAGTAGCGCGGACAAAAGTATGTAATATTTATGCATCTCTTGTGAAATGGCCATGGTGTCACCCCTGGCGAAATTGTAGCACATTTCTACATAAAAATCATCCCTCAACTTCCAAAAATCTAAGCAGCGGATACGGGTTTATCCAAAATTGGGTGCGCCTGCCTACAAAGCTCACATCAGGCGAGATAGCCAAATGCAAATGCACGGGAAAACTACGGGCATTACGTCCGCCACCGCTATTTCCCATATGGCCAAGATGTTGCCCGGCGGCAATGTGCTGGCCTGCCACCAAACCATGGGCGATATTATACAAATGGGCGTATAAAAAATACGTGCCACTTTCTGTTGTAATACCCACAAAATAGCCAAGCTGGTTGCACCAGGCGGCGTCTGTTACCTGGCCGGCGGTCATGCTAACTATGGGTACACGGCCGCGAATGTTCTCGCGGTCGATAATAGCTGTGCCCATGTGTTTTGCGCGCCCCTGGAAATTATGCTCCACCCCCCAGGAGTTGCCAAACATAATCGACGGTTCATATTCATACCAGCCTTGTCCTATGGGAAAAGCCTGAATTTCTGCGAACAAATTTGTGTACATATCCACATACGGACGAAGGCTACGGGCGTTATAGTTTCGCCTGGTTTGGTTGAAATTTTGAACGAAAACTTCCAAGTTATCGGTGTTGAAAATTGAATGCACTTCTGGGAAAAAATCGTGGGCGGCATTAAACAGCGCGAATAGCTCTGGGAAGGGTACGCCATGCTGTGTGGCGTAGTTGTACAGCGGCAAAATTGCCCTATGGGGTACGTTGAAGGCCGCCACTGTGTCTGCGCTAACCCGTATGCGAGTTCCCGGACGAATTATACGTACCGCAACAAATAAAGTGACAATGGCAAGGGCGGCCACCGCGGCTTTAAACATAATGTCTGATAGATTAAAACGCAGACGGGGCAATCGTGGTAAGCGAAACATAGGCAGCCGAAGTTGAGGTAGCTGCAGCGGCCTTCGTTTTCCTATGCCTAGCCTTCTCTTTATATCTTTGCTTCGCATTATAGCCTCCAAAAATAAATCAGTGCTTAATTTTATGCAATTGCAAAATAGGATAGAACGGGGGGAAACTCAACTGGAATCTAAGCGCGCTTGCGCGCGCATTTCGTACAGGCACAATTTCAACTGGTAACCAAATCCAACCAGTTGAAACGGAAAAGTCGCATTTGTCGGGATTTGTTTCCATTTAATTGGATGAAATTGTGGCAAAATAAACCAATGATTACCAGCATTGACAATACTCTATTTTTTTTGTACACTTTAACAAGTATGCCCACGAATTTGGTTTTGGAGGTTTTATGTTTGACAAGGAAGACCGTAAAAATCTGGCACGTGGCATGTCGCTGCTCTCTCAACTTGGGGTAACAGCCCTTGTATGCGTGGCGTTGGGAGTGTTTATTGGCTTTTGGGGTGACAGATTTTTTGACACTTCACCTGTGCTTTTAATAATTTTTAGTATTTTAGGCGTTGCATCTGCGTTACACTCAATGATAAAAATCGCCAAAAAAATGTAAATTTGGAGCGAGTTTGCATGGAATTTACAATCGACGCTATGGCGAATAAGATGATACTCATCATCGTCTGCCTGTCCGCGCTTGTCGTGGCTGGTGGCGCGGTGTTCTTTTACGTGAGCACAGCTTTCTATACAAACGAGGCTGTGCCTTTTGGCGTTGGCGTTTTAGCGGCCATGGGGCTTAATATTACAAAGGTTATTTGGCTGAAAAGCACAATAAATACCACTGTGGATATGAACACGCCCAAGGCGGCAAGGTACTTTTATCAATTCCAATATTTCCTGCGCTTGCTGTTAACGGCGGCCGTTCTTTTGGCGGCGGCTCTTTTGCCCGATAATGTCATCAACCTTATCGGGGTTGTCGCAGGTATCCTAACTTTTCCCGTTACAATGCGGCTTATGCAGTTTTTCATACCACCCGATATGGCAATTCCTCTGGAAACACCGCGGTCTTCCAACCCTATTCAAGACGCTATTACCGAAATGGAGAAATTATCAAACGCCCCTGAAAAGGAGGCAGAGTAAACATGGACTTTTCGATTACGGTCTTTAGAACAATACAAATAACGGAAAACATTAACCTATACATTACCGAAACGCTGGTCATAACTTGGATAATAATGGCCGCTTTTATAGCCCTGGCTGTTGTGGTAAAGGTAAAAAGTAAGAAATGGAACGCTTTGGACAAGCCAAAAGGCCTACAAAATGTTATGGAATTTCTTGTAGCAAGTTTTGAAAATCTATTCAAAGGCAGCGCAGGCGAAAAAGTTATGTACCTCGCGCCCTGGTTTTTCACATTGTTTGCGTTTTTGATAATTTCTAACATTATTGGTATTACAGGCTTTAGGCCGCCGACCGCCGACTGGTCTATGACATTTCCGCTTGCGTTGTCGTCGCTATTTTTTATACAGTATGCGGGTTTTAGGCATAGGCCCAAAAGCTATGCAAAAAGTTTTTTTCAGCCGATATTCCTATTCTTCCCCTTAAATTTGCTGGGTGAGTTATCTAAGCCAATAGCCATGAGCTTCCGCTTGTTTGGCAACGTTTTAGGTGGCATGATACTTATGTCCATTTTGTACGGCATGGCACCCTTTATACTAACCCTGGGAATACCAGCGGTGCTACACGCGTATTTCGACGTGGCGGTTGGTATTTTGCAAGCATTCATATTTTTGGTACTTAGCATCACCTTTGTAGGCCTTGCGGCCGAGGAGTAACAAAAGTCAAATTAGCGCACAAAGCGCGTAAAATAGGAGGAATTTACAATGCATGACCCATTAGCATTTGTACTAGCAACCGCAAACATCGCAGTTGTTCTGGCACTTTGGAACGGTATTTTAACCACCCTAGGCCAAGGTAAAGTTGCCGCCTGCGCGGTAGAAAGTATCGCCCGCCAACCAGAGGCAAAAGGCTCTATTACCACATCAATGATTATCGGTTGCGGCTTTGCCGAAACATCTGGTGTATACGGCCTACTGTTTGGCTTCCTTTTGTTGTATGCAAACCCGCTTGTAAATATAGCAGAACGTGTTTTTGGTGGCTGATAAGGGGATGACTTTATGAACTCCCAGTGGTTTTTACTACTTTCATATGCCGAACCTAGGGAATACCTGCCTATGTTTGACATGGCGCTTGCAACCTTTACGCAAATGATACCTCACCTTATTAGCTTTATCGTGCTTGCGTTTCTTTTCGCGAAACTGCTATATAAGCCTGTGAAGGATATTTTGCAAACTCGTGCCGAAAAGATAGAAGCAGACCTTAACGAAGCCGCATTAAACAAAGCCAGCGCAGAGGAAATGCGTGGTTTTTACGACCAAAAATTAAAGGATATCGAAGCCGAGCGCAGCCAAATTTTGGAGGAAGCCCGCAAGGAAGCCACAGCGCGCCTTAACCAAATTTTGGGCGATGCCAAGGCCGAGGCCCAGGGCGTGCGCGAACGCGCTACACGGGATATCGTTACAGAAAAAGAGCGCGTAAAGGCTGAAATCCACCAAGCAATAATTGAAATTTCGACAAACATGGCGGCCAAGCTGGTTGCCGCTACAATAGACCAACAACAACAAGACAAACTATTTGCAGAAGCCATGGACGAGCTGGAAGCTACAGTCTTTAGGCCTTATTAAGGGGGCTAAAAGACTATGGCAGATTTAGGCGCACGCTATGCAACTGCACTTTTTCAATTGGCGGAGGAACGGGGCGCATTGGGTGAGTTCATGCAGCAAGCCCAGTTTTTGTGCGATACTTTTCAAGGCGATGAGGGAGCACTGCGCATTCTCACGCACCCGCTTATTTCCACCGACGAAAAAAACGCATTTGCCGACAAGGTGTACGGCACTGTAATCCATCAGGATTTGTTAGGGTTTATGAAACTGGCTATTGCCAAGAATCGTGAAGCCTTTCTTTTGTCTACCCTCACGACGCTGATAGAAATGATAAAACTACGGCAAAATCAGATAACAGCGCGTATCGTAACAGCCATGCCCTTGTCTGAACAACAGAAAACTCGCCTAAGCACTACACTAGGCGCAAAATTTGGCAAGCGTGTGGAACTTAACATTATCGTTGACCCTTCGCAGATTGCAGGTATTAGCATACATGTAGACGGCTATTTCCTCGACCGCACGGTGAGAACCATGCTGAAAGGCATGAAGGAAACTTTTGCGGTATGATAAGTGCGTTATCATTCACAGAGCAAAAGCAAATCAAGCCTAAAATCGTGGACATAATTAACGAATGCCTAGAAGGCGATATGAAACAATCTGCCCTTGATTTTGTAGCCTATGTAACAGAACTAAAATGCCGCCCCGCTGGTCTAACCGAAATTCATGGGTAGTAACTTACAAGGGTAAAGGTGTTTGCAAGATAACTATGTGGGAAAATGGCTGGTTTATCCGCCCTGCGTATGCTGATGATTCTGTTGATGGATTTGTAGATTTCTGCGTGGAAAATAAGCTGGAGGAAGTGCTTTGGGAGAATATATATTTTTGCCGAGGTTGCGGAAAATCTCCCTCTGACTGTATGCAAAAAACTAAAGCAGTGTTTGGTAAGGAATTTAAGGCTGTATGCAGTTGTGTTCTGTTCCAGTTTCATAATCCAAACCCTGCGGCAATTGAATGCATGACAAAGTTGATGGACTATAGAAGGGCAGTCATTACACAATGAGCGATACTTACGAATTTCTCAAACAATGCGGCACATTTTTTCTATCTACTATAAACGGCAATTCACCCGCGACAAGGCCTATGGGCGCAGTCATGGAATACAATGGCGAGCTACATTTTTCTACTTCAAACACAAAAGATATGTACGCGCAACTAATTGCAAACCCGACTATTCAAATAGTCGCATTAAAACACGGAACAAGAGATTGGATAAGAATTAACGGAAACGCTGTTGAAGTTCACGATTTGAATGCAAAGCAAGCAATGCTTGAAACTTGCCCTGTTTTGCAAAAGCATTTCCCTTCGTGTGAAAGTGAAAATTATGCGTTATTTAAGGTTGTAAGTTAATAAGCAACAAACCATATCCTATATGAGGTGATTTAATTGGTACTAAAACCAGACGAGGTAAGCTCAATAATTAAACAGCAAATAAAGGCATATTCCTCAAAAATGGATGTGGCGGAGGCTGGCAGTGTTATCCACGTAGGCGACGGTATCGCCCGCGTGTATGGCCTAAACAATGCCATGAGTGGCGAGCTTTTAGAGTTCCCTGGCGAGCTTTACGGTATCGCACTTAACCTAGACGAAGACAGCATTGGTGCTGTACTATTGGGTGCAGACAGCCATATTGCCGAAGGCGACCCTGTAAAACGCACAGGCCGCATTGCGGAAGTACCTGTGGGCAACGCCTTGCTTGGCCGCGTGGTTGACCCCATGGGCGCACCAATTGACGGCAAAGGCCCGATTTTTACAACTAAAACCCGCGTGGTAGAGCGTATCGCCCCCGGCGTTATCGAACGGTATGAGGTAAACGTGCCGTTGCAAACTGGGATTAAAGCAATTGACAGCATGATTCCAATCGGCCGCGGACAGCGTGAGCTTATTATTGGCGACCGCCAAACAGGCAAAACAGCCATTGCAATTGACACGATAATCAACCAAGCATTGATAAACAACAAACTGGGCGAACCAAAGTCTGGCGAAAAAGACCAGCGTGTGTTGTGTGTGTATGTGGCTATAGGCCAAAAAGCATCTACCGTAGCGCGCGTAGCACGTACACTTGAAGACGCTGGTGCATTGGAATACACTTGCATTGTGTCTGCTAGCGCAAGTGATACTGCGCCCATGCAGTACATTGCACCATATGCAGGCTGTGCCATTGGCGAAGAATGGATGGAAGAAGGCCGCGACGTGCTTGTTGTGTACGACGACCTTTCTAAACACGCGGTGGCGTATCGCGCGCTTTCGTTGCTACTTCGCCGCCCACCAGGCCGCGAGGCATATCCTGGCGATGTTTTCTACCTTCATTCTCGTTTATTGGAACGCGCTGCGTGCCTAACTCAAGAGCGTGGCGGTGGCACATTAACAGCACTACCAATTATCGAAACTCAGGCGGGAGATATTTCCGCTTATATACCAACCAACGTAATTTCTATCACAGACGGTCAAATTTTCCTAGAGTCGGAGGCTTTTAATAAAGGTATCCGCCCTGCGATAAATCCTGGTCTTTCCGTGTCCCGTGTAGGCGGTTCGGCACAAATTTCCGCCATGAAAAAGCTGGCCGGGCCACTCCGCTTAGAGCTTGCACAGTTCCGCGAGTTGGAGTCATTTGCCCAATTCGGCTCAGACCTTACAAAAGACACCCTGGAAAGACTGAATCAAGGCCGCCGCATTGTAGAAGTTCTCAAACAACCGCAAAATTCGCCTCTCCCAGTCGAGCAGCAGGTACTGCTTTTCTTTGCCATAACCCGCAGACATTTGTCCGAAATTGCAGCGGAAGATATCCAGGCTACAGAGGCTACACTGTTGGAATATTTCCTAGACAGGCACAGCGATGTATTAGAGCAAATCCGCGATACAAAAAAGATTGATGGTCTGGAAGATGCAGTCGAACAAGGCATTGCCGCGTTCAAAGCCGCAAGGGAGTAAGACGAAGGAGGCATGAAATATGCCAAATATGAAAGCCATCAAGCGACGCCGCTTGACAGTAAAAAATATTTCGCAAATTACAAAGGCCATGAACCTAGTTGCAACCAGCAAACTACAACGTGCTCGTACCGCGCTGGCCGCAGTGTCTGAACCGGTTCGTGCTACTTTTGATATTGTTTACAACACAGTAAGCCACCCCCAAGCGTTGGAGCACCCTCTAATGCAGCCTCGCAAAAATGTCAAGAAAGTTGCGTATGTGCTAATGTCCGCCAATCGCGGGCTGTGTGGTGGCTACAACTCCAATGTGAGTAAGGAACTAATAAAGCACGCAAATACAATAGACGCAAACCCGATAATCATTCCCGTAGGCACAAAAGGGCGTGATTACCTACGCCGCAGAGGCTACAGTATATATGAAGGAATGGACACAGCTACCGACACCGTTGCATATGAAAATGCTACCGAAATTGCAAATTTGTTGATTGAGATGTACACAACTGGCGAAGTTGACGAGGTATACCTTGTATACACCAAGTTTATAACTGTACTAAACCTAATGCCGATTGTGCGCAAGGTTTTGCCGATAGACCCGGCGTATCTACGCCGCGTGGTTGCAGATAACTTGACCGAAGATGAAACGTGGGAAGACCTGGGCTTTTTCCAGCGGCCAGATGCAAAAGAGCAAAGCATGAGCGAAATCGAGTTTGAGCCCAGCCTGAAAGATGTTTTGGCCAGCGTTGTGCCATGGTATTTGACCATGTTTATACACGCCGCACAAACTTCTGCTAACTTATGCGAACACGCCGCGCGTATGACAAGTATGGATTCGTCCACCAAAAACGCCGGTGAAATAATTGAGAAACTAACGCTACAATATAACCGCCAACGCCAGAGTATTATTACCCAGGAAATAACGGAGATAGTAAGTGGCGCAAACGCGTTGCAGTAGGGAGGCTTATCATGCAAGCGATGCAAGGATTTCACAAAAATGGTGTCATTACACTTGATGAGCCATTGTCTGTGGGCGATGGAAGAGTTGTTGTGTATGTTATTCAACCTCAAGATAACAGTCCTCGCATTTTGAGAGAGCCAATCCCTGGCAAGCCAACTTTGATTGGGCTCTGGGATGGTGAAGTTACAATTCCGGATGATTTTAACGAGCCGCTAGATGATTTGAAGGAGTATATGTACTGATGAATTATCTCCTCGACACACATGTATTGTTATGGGCAATGTTCGAGCCTCATAAGTTGTCACGTACAGCACGTGAATTATTGACGGGCGATGATTCGCTAAAATTCATTAGCATTGTCACCATGTGGGAGTTGGCTATAAAAAATCGAATTGGCAAGTTGGCACTTCCCATTGGAATTCATCAAATTTTTTTAAGAGTCGAGCAAATGAATGTTGGATTGGTTGGCGTTGACCAGCAAGACATAGAAATGTTCAACACACTTCCACTACTACATCGTGACCCATTCGATGGGATATTGATTTCCTCTGCAATTGCGGGGAATATGACAATTATAACTGCGGATGAGAATATTCATAAATACGATGTCCATTGGATTTGGTAAATAAAAATCGAATATTAAGAAAGAGTGAGCCCAACATGAACACAGGCAAAGTTATACAAATAACAGGCGCGGTGCTGGACATCCGTTTCGACAACGGTTTGCCTTCCCTTTACAACGCCATAGAAGTGGAGCGTAATGACGGGCAGGACTCTGTTGTGCTGGAGGTTTCCCAACACTTGGGCGACAACGTGGTGCGCTGTATTTCCATGGGAAGCACTGACGGACTTGTGCGTGGCATGGCGGCAGTTGACACAGGTGCGCCTATTTCCGTACCTGTTGGGCCGGAAACCCTGGGACGTATGATGAACGTGCTTGGCCGCCCGATAGATAACGCTGGGGTTATTCCCACAAAGGAAAAATGGTCAATCCACCGTAAAGCACCAGGTTTTTCCGACCAAACAGCCAATACGGAAATTTTGGAAACAGGCATCAAGGCTATTGACCTGCTGTGCCCATACGCAAAAGGCGGTAAAATAGGCTTGTTCGGCGGTGCTGGTGTTGGCAAATCGGTTATTATTATGGAGCTGATTAACAATATTGCTACTGCCCACGACGGGTTTTCTGTGGTTGCAGGCGTTGGCGAACGCACCCGCGAAGGGAAAGACATGTTTGTGGATATGCAAAATTCCACACTGCAAGATGGCTCGCCTGTTTTAAGCAAAACTGCCTTGGTGTTTGGGCAAATGAACGAACCCCCAGGCGCAAGAATGCGCGTTGGCCTTGCTGGGCTGACCATGGCCGAATATTTCCGCGATGTTTCCAACCAGGACGTACTCCTGTTTATTGATAATATTTTCCGCTTTGTACAAGCAGGTTCGGAAGTGTCCGCTCTGCTTGGGCGTATGCCTTCTGCTGTGGGCTACCAACCCACACTTGCTACGGAAATTGGTGCTTTGCAAGAGCGGATTACATCCACCCGTTCGGGTTCTATAACATCTATTCAAGCAATTTACGTGCCTGCGGACGACTATACCGACCCTTCTGTGGCCACAATTTTTGCCCACTTGGACGCGACGACGGAGCTTTCTCGTGCGATAGTTGAAATGGGTATTTATCCCGCTATCGACCCGCTTACATCTTCTTCTCGTATGTTGGAAAAAACCGTAGTGGGCGAAGCGCATTATGAAGTTGCCCGCGAGGTGCAGCGTATTTTGCAACGCTATAAAGATTTGCAGGATATCATTGCCATACTTGGCATGGACGAGCTTTCCGACGACGACAGGCTACTTGTAGAGCGTGCGCGACGGATACAGCGTTTCCTTTCTCAGCCATTTACTGTTGCTGAGAAATTTACGTCCATCCCTGGTAAATATGTAAAACTTACTGATACAATCGAAGGTTTCCGTCAGATTATTGCCGGCGACCATGATGATATCCCAGAGGGTATGTTCTTGAACAAAGGCACAATTGATGAAGTGCGCGCCGAATACGAAGCGTCTCAAAGGTAGGGCGACGATATGGGTAAATTAGAATTGCGCATTATTGCCCCTGGCATGAAGCTGGAGAAAAATCCGCCAACTGTGGCGGATATGGTAGTTGTTCACTGCACTACGGGTGAACTGGGCATTTTGCCTGGCCGCGTGGCTTGTAGCATGGTGTTAGGCAAGGGTTCGTTGCGTGCATATGATGGCGAAAATGAGTATCGCATGAAAATAGACGGCGGCATTGCCAGTGTTGCCAATGATGTTGTAACTGTATTCTCCAATTCGGTTGAATGGGCGTAGAATAATAATTAGGGGCAGTTGGTAAGAGTTTCTTACCAACTGCTTATTTTATATCGCGTACATAATAATTTCCTTCCTGTGAAAAACTACCTTTTGAGGTGATTTATTATGACCACAGGATGGAATTTAGAAAACACATACGCAGAACTTCCCGGAATGTTTTATCGCCGGCAAAATCCGATGCCTGCCCTTGCTCCGCAGATGGTGGTTTTTAATTATGCCCTTGCGGAAAACCTAGGACTGGATGCAGAAGAGCTGGCAAATTCCCCAGAAATATTTACGGGCAACGTACTGCTAACGGGTTCAAAACCGATCGCGCAAGCATATGCCGGATACCAATTCGGTTATTTTAATATGCTGGGCGACGGGCGGGCGGTTTTGCTTGGAGAGCAAGTAACGCCCGAGGGCGACAGGTTTGATATTCAGCTAAAAGGGTCTGGGCCGACGCCTTTTTCCCGTGGTGGCGACGGATACGCCGCGCTTTTGCCTATGTTGCGGGAATATATAATTAGCGAGGCCATGTTTGCGCTGGGTATTCCCACAACGCGGTCGCTGGCGGTGGTGCTTACAGGCCGAGATGTAATACGGGAAAGGCGGTTGCCCGGTGCGGTTTTGACTAGGGTTGCGGCAAGCCATATTCGGGTTGGGACTTTTAACTATGTATCGGCTTTTGGTACGGCCGAAGATGTGCATACGCTTGCTGACTATAGCATTAGTCGGCATTTTCCCGAGTTGGAAAATTGCGAGGACAAGTATCGTTTGTTTTTCCGTGAAGTTGCTATGCGGCAGGCGGCCTTGATTGCCCAATGGCAGTTGGTTGGTTTTGTGCATGGCGTTATGAATACCGACAACACGGCCATTTCCGGCGAGACGATTGACTATGGCCCTTGTGCGTTTATGGACACCTATGACCCGCACACGGTTTTTAGCTCGATTGATACGCATGGGCGATATTCGTACAACAACCAGCCCAAAATAGGCGCGTGGAATTTGGCGCGACTAGCGGAGTCGTTACTCACACAGGAGCAAGCCGAAGATGAAATTGCCTATTACTGGGAATGTTACAGCAAAAACTGGCTGACTGGTATGCGCGCAAAATTAGGCCTTTCCCATGAAGAACCTGGGGATGCCACCCTTATTGCAGAATTATTGGATTTGATGAGGTTATATAAATTGGACTACACAAATACATTTCGCGGGTTGCTGCTTCCCATTGTTGATACATCTCCACTGTTTACATGGCATAAAAAATGGCGAGCACGAGTAGCCCGCCAAGTAGAAAATCCTGCAGAAATTATGAAAAATCACAACCCGACTGTTATTCCCAGAAACCATCGTGTGGAAGAAGCACTAACCGCGGTAGAGGGTGGGGATTTTTCTGTTATGCTTAATTTACTGGCAGTGCTAGGCAAACCATTTGAGGATAATGAAATATACGCCCAGCCACCGACGGCTACGGCCTGTGGGTATCAGACTTTCTGCGGGACGTAGATGTAGAATATGTACTTGACGGATTATCCGTTTTGCCATACTATAAAGCTACCGAACGGAGGCTGTTTTTTTGCAGAACGAGAGATTTGTCTGGGATGAAAATAAGCACAAGATAAATATTGAGAAACACAACGTTTCTTTTCAAGAAGTTGCTTCAGTATTTGATGATGATAATGCCCTATACTTCGATGATGAGGCACATTCCGAGCATGAAGAACGCTTTCGGGTGATAGGATTTAGCGAACGAACAAGGCTGGTTATGGTATGTCATTGCTATAGAAATGGTGATATGCTTATACGTATTATTTCTGCACGTAAGGCGAATAAGAAAGAAATTGCGCAATACAGAAAAGGAGGCTGGCTCTGATGAATAGCGATGTAAAAGGTATTGTATACGACGAAGAAGGAATAAATTACGATGATATTCCAGAAATAACGGATTTCTCAAAGGGTCGTAAAAACCCCTTTGCAGGAAAGTTCAAAAATGGATATACAATAATAGTCGAACATGAAGAACATGATGAAATAATCGAGGTTAGAAAAACGAAGCGGGAAAAGATTGCACAATAAAGTCACCTAGTCATTTCTATACAGCTTATAAAGGCTGTATTTTTTTTGCCGCAAAACTTCCTCTAAAATTAGTTTGCGAAAGCAAATAAATTGAAGGAGGCGGTACATATGAGTGTACAGCTAATTGGTTATGCAAGATGTTCAACAAAGGAACAGAACCCAGACAGGCAGATTATTGCCCTGCGCGAGTTTGGAGTGCCGGATGAGGCTATTGTAGTGGAAATGATGTCTGGCAAAAATTTTCAAAGGCCTGACTATCAAAAAATGGTTGACCAGCTAAACCCCGGCGATGCCTTGATTGTGGATTCGCTGGACAGACTAGGAAGAGATAGAAATGCCGTAATTGACGAATGGCGGCGCATTACAAAGGAACGTGGTGCGGATATTGTGGTGCTGGATATGTTGCCTGTATTGGACACAAGAAAAAAAGAGCAGGACATTACAACGTCATTTGTAGCAGATTTGGTTATTCAGATTTTGGGCTATGTAAGTGAAAAGGAAAGGGAACTTAACCACGAGCGGCAAGCAGCCGGCATTGCCGCTGCAAAAGAGCGCGGCGTTGTATTTGGTCGCCGTCCAATGTCCGTTCATCCCAACTTCCCAAATGTAAGGGTGATGTGGGAGCGAGGCGAAATTTCTGAAAACAAAGCGGCGCAGCGACTTGGTGTGAGCCGTTCTACTTTTCAGCGTTGGGTGCAGATGAAAACGGACAAGATATAGTAAAGTTTGAAATATAGACAGCCTTTTGACAAAACTCAATTTTTGTCAAAAGGCTGTTTTTTGTTGCTGTTAAAGCAGGAGTTTTCGGCAATGGGTTTGCACCCTTTTTTCATTTTGTCGAAAAACACGATGATATGGCGCAACCCCGCAATTTCACTAACTTTCAGTAGATTACCATGTTGTGACAGAAGACA
>Ga0123355_10004349_pt1 | contig 20611 bp, 14 predicted proteins | sample TergutEmb28metaG_3_FD_89872 | JGI IMG/M metagenome (GOLD analysis project Ga0123355, IMG submission 89872) | Embiratermes neotenicus P1 segment gut microbial communities from Petit-Saut dam, French Guiana - Emb289 P1 | ecosystem: Host-associated > Arthropoda: Insects > Digestive system > Gut ...
AACGTCTCCGGAGGTGTGTAGCCTCCCAAGGGAACTATTTTGAAGGGGACAAACTCGATTTGTAGTTTAAAAGTAAGTACAGAGTTATATTGAATCAGTCTCATTACTTTATTTACAGACCTAGTAGACCACTGTTTTTGGATGTAATGATGTTTTCTGTCTCTACTATCCTACCCACACAGAAAACAACAAAACGCAGTGTAGCCAAGCTGCAAGCTAAGCAAGAGAGTAATGACCATTAAATCCCAACAAATGTTCCAATTATATTTTTCATACTGGATCTTTTTGAAAAGTAGTTTCATATTTTTATAGGCCCCTTTCATGTTAGCAGCATGGGCTAGGGGTACAGATGGGAATTTATTCCCATTATGTACCAGTACAGCTTTTAAGCTAAATTTGAAGAGTAAACAAACACCACTCAGGTAGATTGTGTTGGTGTACATAAGCGTCTGTAACAAAGCAAACATCATTACAAAATACCAGATGGTTTTCTTGAGGGAAAAATTCTTTGAATTCAGTTTAGTGATTGCAAAAGTAACATGTTTCAGTATCTTGGCAGAGAAGATTCCACCCTTTTAGTTTGGAACCTGAGAGTTTGGCTTGTCTTTTTAGACAAATTCATATCATGGACAAGGTCATTAAGATCTTCTCCTGTTTATAAATCGTGTTCAGATGAGTAACAACTTGCTTAAAATGTCAGATCACAATCAATCTTGTCCATAATCTTCTTCAGAATCAGAGTTGTCATCACTAAAGTCAGATTTTCCAGAGGCTTAGGTAGAGGCACTGCTTCCCTATGTGTGACAGGCCTCATTGCAGATGGCAGATCTGGATTTTTCATTGTGTGTTTGGATTTGGAGGTGATCCCTGTTATGTTTGTTAAACAAAAGTAACATTTGGGTGAGTGGTCTTTTGGTCCCTCCAAACCATGGGAATGGTGGACAGCATTAGGTGTGAACCATTTACCCATCCTGGGTGAAGCCTCGCACGCATTTCATAACAAATATGAGGGACCCATCTCTTATCTTGGTCACCCATTTTACACCCAAAATAAAGCTCATAACATTTCTTAATGAGTGGGGTAAATTTAACCCTGAGATTGAAAGTCACTTCACCACACACAAAACAGAAGGTGTCAGGATGATTTTAACACTTTCTTGGCATGATGAAAATATAATAAACACAATCCTTTTACACAAAACCCTTAACTACAAAGAACACACAACCCTTGCATTTTATCACAGTGAAGTGTGGCACACCACGAGCAGTGCAGTGGTCCTCAAGCAGAACTTACTGTTAGGATCATGTTCACAACATGATACAACATGTCTGAGCTTGCACAGTCTGGCTGTTTGTGATTGGGCTCACATGCATACTGTCTTTGCTATGATTAAATTTTCATGCCCACTCTATGTTTAAAATATAATAAACTGCCTGTGCTGGTAGCATGACAAACAAAAACTAAATCTGCTAAGATTGCATTTTAAAAACTCTTCCACACAAAAACTGTAGGCGATAGAGCACTTCTGATAACACAGTTTAATTCAGCATGGAAAAATACATTAGAAACACAAATTAGTTTTAATGTGACAAAAATTATGTTTACCTGTGTTTTCTGTGCTGCTGAGTTGAGCTGTACCTCTGCCCTCCCACTTGCTTCCACTGGGATAACTAACACAACTTTACTCTCTACCTTACTGTTTTTTCATTTTCTCCTGTAGGATTGTTGAAATTACCAAAGCATGTATTTGTGACACCACCTAGGCCAAGATCTTCCTGCTGTGCATCCATATATTTATATAAAAATGAATTAAAAAATATGAGTGCAAGTTTGTTACATATATTAATTTTTCCTTTTGATTCACTGAGGTAGGATGGCAAGCCTGTGGTCCTTGATGACAGGACGGTGAAGCTGCGTCATAAGAATCAGGAGTTGTACATAATACCAGTGAAGTTAGAACATGCAGGAACATATCGCTGTGTCGCGACAAATGGACCGACAGAAGCACATATGGAAGGGAAGGTAACTGTCAAAGGTAAGTGCATCATAATGAACTGCTGCCATAGCAGTAAAAAAATATGCTAGAGCAAATAGAATGTTCATTTTAGCACCATATGAATCTAAATATTTTACCTCTTACAGTGACATATTTTTCTATATCGCTTAGTTTTGTTTCAAATATTATTACAGCTTTTGAAAGTTGTGCTTTACAATGCAGGTAGGTGACTTATTGAAGAAGATTATTATAACTGAAGAAAGTGTGAGACAGGGTAGTTCAGTCATTAATGTGCTGTGGATTAAAGAGCTAGTGTTGCTGAAGATTAATGTCTTCTAGGATGTTAGGCTATGTGGACCAGTAAATAGTGACAAGAGTTTCTGTGGATTGTGCATAGTTAAACCAGGATAGCATGCCAGCAGGAAATCCTCAGCAACACTTGTAAAATCTTGTAGCTTGTTTTAGGTTTCTGGTAGGAGTGTTGTTATCTTTCTCATTTCCATCATGGTCAGTACTAACTAACCAACCAACCGACTAATTCAAAACAGACTGACTAATTAATTAACCAATCAACTAATTCAAAACAAACTGACTAATTAATTAACCATTCAACTAACCAACCAACCAATCAGCCAACTGACTAGCCAACCAACCAAACAACCAATCAGTTAACTCCATGAAGGAGAGTTATTCATGAGAAACTAACAGGTTCTGAGCCAGTCAAGAAATTACCTGCATCTAATGGAACCTGAAGGTTCATTACTGCATTAACAAAAGCCCACCACCTGTCCCCATCCTGGGCCAGACCAATCCCATCCATGCCTCTCAATCCCATTTCTTGAAGATCCATTTTACTGTTATCCTCCAATCTATGCCTAGGTCTTTTGAGCAATCTCTTTCCCTCAAGTTTTCCCACAAAAATTCTGTATGCACCTCTCCTTTCCCCCATACATGCAATATGCCCCACCCATTTCAGTCTTCTTGATTTTTCAGCCAAATAATATTTGGTATTTATGTAGCCTTCTGGACTCCCACTGCCTTGTTCCTCTTAGACCCGAGTATGCCAGACTGTTGTGAATGGTTTTGTAACATGGTAAGTTTTCTTGGTGTGTAGTAGACAGCACCTCACCCAATCCCCAAGCTAGAGGATCACCCCTTGCTGGATGTGTGCAACTGCTTATTCAATACATTCGCAGCTATCCTCCATATTGGAGGCCGTTCCTCAACTCATAACTTGAGGATGCATTTGTCCCATAGTGTAGGGACCCACCTATCAGAATTGGGACTAGTTCATTTTTCTGTCCAGTGGGGTCCCTTATCCTGCACATAGAGGTGTCCAGGTAATAAAGCTAACCACTTGACTGTTTAGTGTTCAAGCTAAGAATCTGTGAAACCTGTTTGACATCATGTGCACCACAACTCATGTCTCACAGGGACAGTAATTCATCACACTTCTTTGTTTATCTACAGTTGCATGTAGAGGTATCAGCAAAAACGAATAGTTACTTGTCACAACATTAATGTGATACGTACTGTTATTAAGGCATTTATTAAACAGTGTACATTAAAATATACGTTACACTGATTATGATTCGGTGGTATCACTCTATCATTCTGTTCACTTTCAGAGCTTTGCTTCCTCTCCACATTCATGGCATGGGTACTAAAGCACATAAGCATTTTATGCTTATTAGTGAGTTGTATGTGTGTGTGTGCATGTGCACAAATTTGAACATGCATGCATGTCTGTTGGTCACAGGACATACACACTATTGATATACCAGTACTGCACATTTGAACTGCAGTAGTACTGTAACAGTGCAGTAATTATGAATGACACAGTGCTTTCAACTAATTGACACAGAACTATGATAGCAGAGTCAGTACAGCACCTAGGCTGTGGCCTGATGATTTTGGGTGCAATTCTTGGCAGGGGCAAGAGAGTTTTCTCTTCTCCAAAATATTTGGATTCAATAGGTGCTGTGGTTCTTTCCCCACTGGTAAATCAGATGAGGCTTGAAGTTGATCACTTCATATAGTGCTGAGGTTAAGTGTGGGTGGAGGTATAAATCTGCTCCCCCTGTATGCCTTTATGATATGGACTGGGACAAATTGTACTTTAACATTGGGACTTATACAGGTGGGCTTTTATAATTATGGTGATAGGTTCCAGTGAAGCCTGTGCCAGCATGTACACAGTCCAGTCGGTTCCAGTCAAGTCCTGATGCAGAATGCATGTAGTCAAGTAGATTCCAGTCAAGTCCTGTCACGGCGTGTGCACAGTCCATTATGCTTCTCTGCTGATGGTTATATATGTCTTACATTTTATACATTTTAGAAAATAATAATAAAAAAACCAGAATATTATGAAGTGGCAGCAGACATGATAAATGCAGTAGGATCAGTACGGATGTTATGCATGAATGCAACATTTATTCTGAGATTGTTTTGGCTCATTTCATATTGTTACTTACTGTTCCTAATCATCCTCTCTCCTCTGTTTTTATTTCTTCTGTTTTTGAACGTCTGCCATGCTTGTATCATCTTTATCATTCCTGTTTTTATTCTGTCATTCTGCAACGGTGTCTTCTTGTATCTTCCGTTCTGACTCTTTCTGCAACACAGTTTTATAGCCACTGCAGTAAAATCAGTCTCAAATCTTGTCCATTCTTCTCCAGCTGATTCTTTTATTTCATTTAAGGTTGGATTTTTTTGTAATAGAAAATTTCTTTTATCAGTGGACTGTGTGCTGCAGAATGAATGACATCATTGCTGCATAGTGACTGATGATGTCACCCACTGTGCAATGCTCAGTTCAGCATTAAAAGAAACCCCCTTTAGTTGTGAACTTTGACTTCATACTTTAATTTTGTCAGACAGTACTCTTATACTGAGCCAATACTAGGCATATCACTGGACAGGTAACATTCATGTTTTGTGAAGCTGGTGCAGTCATGGTTTAAATATGTTAGCTCTGCAGCAATGAGCTGTCATTCTGTTTTAGTCAGAGATGGAAAAATCACTGGAAGGATGTTAGCACAGCATGGAGAAAACTGTTACAAATGTTAGTTTTGCCAATAGATGGAAAGAGTACAGAGTGACAAAACAAATACTGATGATTACTGCTCAGGCCATCTAACCATGAGTAGTGGACAGTGTTGAATGAGTAAATGGTTTGGTGCAAGAGGACAGACAGGTTACTGTTGCAGATGTAGCCAGCAATTTGGACATTAGCTTGGGATCTGTACATTCTGTCAATGACAATAACTTATATAATCAAAAAATGTTTGCAAGATGGGGGACAAAGCAGCTTACAGATGAGCACAAATGGGTATATGTGGTAATGTGAATGCATTTGCTGTGATAATACTCTAGTGAGGAAGTTGCTTTTGTGCAGTGGATTGTCACAAACAGTGGAACATGAGTGCATTGCTATGAAGATGCAAATCAGTGTAATATATGGAGCAGAAACACACAGGACCAAGAACTGCAGAACTGTGCATTTTGGCAGCAGAGTGATGTGCACTAGCAAGATCATGGACAGTCAGTCAGTATTGCACAGTGTTGTGTGGTACCTCAATAGGAGTTGGAACCCCATGTTCACAGCAAACACAGAGAAATTCTGACAAAACTTCTCCTGCATCATATGGCAGAGGAAACTGTTGAAATGATTCAAAAACATAAATTTGAGCTTCTTGCTCATCCAGCATACAGTACAGATCTCCTCAGTCTGCAATATTTGAGGTCCTTATGGCAGTGTTACTAAAACCTATGTCTTTCAAGGATGTTGATCGGTAAATACTTACCAATTGACACAGCATACCATCCCAGAGGACTTGAATCCTTGTCCAATTAGCTTACCATATTTTGGGGAAGCTCAAAGATGCATTGTGTAGGTGATATTTGAAATTATGTTACTATCATGCGTACACTGTTTCATGCGCTAGTGCAAATATTCTTTATAGATGGTACCTGGGACCTCCTGTTGGACTGAAATAACAAATGTGTGAAGAAGTTGGTGTATTACTTTTAAAGTTTGTTCTTATGTATCTTTTGTAGAATAGAATAGAGAGGAAAAAATGAAGAGACCTTACTTTATGAATGCCCCTCATATTACCATCATGTCATTAAAATCATTTATTTTTTAATTTGTTCTATGCATAAGTTGGAGCATGAATATGACATTTGCTTCCACATCTGTATTCCCATCTTCACAGTTACTGATTTTCACACGTGATTGCTTTACATCACAGAGTAAGTTCATTTGCCATCACTGTATGTGCTGAACCACCAACCTTCAGAAAAAAATTGAATTTAATTTGTTTTTTTTTTTAGAGCCAGCAAAGATAATTGAAACCAATATGAATGTCAGCCTTAAGTTAAGCATTAAAGTCAGATCCTCTTTCCTTAAAAACCTGTCTACCAGCCTTTCCATGGTCTCAAGCAGGACTGATATGAGATTAATAGATCTAAAATCCCTAGGTCTAGTATAGGAACTTCTACTGGGCTTAGGTATAAGCACTACCTTAACCTGAAGCCATATGGCTGGAACATAGATAGTCGCCAGGCAGGCACAGAAAATCCTGACCCAGTAAGGACAACAATCCTCCATCCTTGCAACAGGGCTGGAAATATGCCACCAATTCCTGGACTTTTATATGGGGCAAAAGAGTCGATTGCCTATTCCACTCTCCCATAAATGACAACTTCCAAAGCCACCCTCTAATCACATTGTTGGGTGCGGTGGGCAGCAGCAGGGGCCGCCATGTCTTGAGTAACTTCTGAGTTGGGAAAGTGAGTAGCAAGCAGCAGTTCTAAGGTGTTGCCCTCGGATTGTGTATGCTTCCCTGAAGGAGCCACCAGAGACCCCACTTTGATCTTGGGGTCCCTAGGAAGAGCCCTGTGTAACCTAGCTGACATGAGTACATCATTAACAGTGTTGCAGGAAGTCCTCCAAGCTTATTTTGAGGCCTTTCTTACCTCCTTGCTTTATCTCCACTGAGCCTCTCTATAGAGTTCCCAGCTTTCAGGGGGTCCTTTCTGTCCAGCACTTATTAAAGAGCCGTCTCAGTGCTCTTCTAAGGGACTCTAAATTAGGTATCCACTTTATTTACCTGTCATTACAGGTTTCAGAGGACAGTTGTCCTCGTAGGCTGAAATAAGGGCCTGCTGAACACAAAGAGTTGCAAGTCCTAATCCGGCATCATCTGCTATGTTCATTTCCAGGCCCCACTCCAACCTGTCCTTCAGTTCCTCCCAAAAGAAGTCCTAGTTGGTACCCCCAGGATCCCTGATCTGGCATACCAGTATGGAGCCCTCCAAAGTGAGCAGAATACAAGGTATGTCTATGATCTGATAGGGAAGGTTCAGAGGAAACCTCCCAGGTTTTGAAGTTTTTCCAAGAGTCCAAAGGACCCCAGGGTAATATCAGTCACCCCTAGCCTTAGGGCACTACAAAACATGGAACCATTGCCTTGATTTAGAATTTCCAAATTCAGAAATTCCAATAATCCTTCTATCATTGTAGTTGGTGTTATCCCACGTCGTGTTTTGTGACTTGGAATCACACCCTACGACTAGAGAGAGATTTTCCTCTTTACAATCGTGCATGAGTTCCTTGAACTCCTTTGTGGGAGGAAGATCTTGATAAGAAAAACTTCAAAACAGCTCTCAAACTTACTACAGAATTTATCACACTAAACAGTCACAATGACATTATAGTTACTAGTGTTCCACATCTCTATGACTTGCATAGCCTTACATATGTGAATAATGAAATAAGGAAACCTATTCAAAATTACACAAGCATTTGACCACACAAACTTCCTAGAACTAGAATCCGACTGGATATTTACATGAGACACAAATTACACTTCAACAAATTGGGAAAAGCTCAACTTGCAAAACAAACATTGTACATTCAGTATTAGAAAACAAAACAAATCCTCCCATTATAATGGGACATCCTACGGATACAGTAAGTAGTAATAAAACTTTTGTATCAGAAACCATTCCTGAAATTGACATAGATGTACAAAATTTTCAATATGCCCCTAAACATAAAGCGACTATCTCATGATACAAAGAAATTTAAATTGGCCTTGAAAAAGTTTTAGTAGGATCTTTTTACTCCTGTAATAAATACTTGGAATGGAACATACGGAGCTACTTGCATACTTATTAAAAGTTCCACCGCATTGTGATTCTTAAAAAAAGTACTGATTATGAATTTTATTAACAAACGTATAATTTATAAATTATATTATTATGATATGCATATTTTATATTTTATCTTATTGGCATATATATATATATATATATATTTGCATTCCATATTGTTACAATTATTACAGGTCTTATTATGACAATATTTATAACCTTATTTAATAAGTTATGAATTTTTATTATATTTTAAATTGACGTGTTATGTAACACATTTACTCTCATCTGTATCCTAAGGTCTCGTCCGATTAGGATCTATGGAAAGTATTTCAAATAAATACAATGAATAAAAATATATTCTTGGAATCTTAAGGCAGCAAAGCAGAGCAGGAAACCAAACATCTTTCTACCTTACCTTCATTATAGTTTATTAGAAGTGCCACAAGGTCCCTGGAAGAGAATCCCGTTAGCATCCGTATGTTCATATTCCCCACGAGGATACATGTTATGGGTCTATTCCGCTCTCGCAAAACAGGGTATAGCCTGAAATATTTAGGCCAATAATACAGCCACCACAGTTCTGGTATCAGAGCCATGTCTGTTACTTCAACATTTACTGTTCTGGTAAGAACCCTAGAAGCAGCAATACTATGTTGTAAGTTGGCCTGAATAAATGAAATGTTACTTACCATGTCAAGCTTGGCCTCCTCTGCCTCTTTTCTTATTTTCTTCCTTCTGGGTTGACATCGAGATGGGAAATATCGCCTGTGCCATGCGGTGATTAAAGGTGAATCAATGCTGAGCACAAGGTGGACTCTGTCAGGCTCCCTCTTGCACTCATACACTCTCCAGTGGCTGGTATTCAGTCCTTGGTTCAGCCTACGGAGTTGTTGAAAACAGTGCTCCATATCCTTCCTAGGGCCCGGAAACCAAGCCACCACTCTTTTATAGGTAGGGAGAGCATCTAGGCCCACCATTTTAGGCCACTCAGCCAGTTACGGGTCTCCTCATCTTGGTGTACCACAATGGCAACCCCTCTAGCCCAGTAGTTATCGATGAGCATGGGGGTGAACCCCTCCTGAGGGAGCCCATTCATAAGCCCACCAATTTCCTGCTGGATGTCAACAAATTTCACCTTGGAGACCTACACCTCTGGGTACCCATTACAGATGATGGCCATCCTCAGACCCTCCTGAGCAGTCCTTCCTGACATAAATCAGTTGCCCAATGTCTGGGCCTCTTCGCCTTCCCACAGTCAGGAGTGCTGCCTTAGGGTCTCTGGCGCTTGCCAGGACCTTGCAACAGCCCTCCACTTTCCAGAGGCTTGGCCCCAGACCTACTAGGCACGTGCTTTCATAGTCATTCACCTCCTTTTTTCTGGAGCCTAGGTGCACTGGGGTCCTGCATGGTCAGATTCTGACTGCTGTCAGGCAGAGGCCCCACTTTTGGGGGGGGTCCTGCCAAGGTTGTCTGCCAGCCTTTGCAAGCCTGACCTTCCTTGCCCACTTTTCAGCAGAGCCACTACAGCTCTCTTTTCTGCTCCAGGGATCCAAGGTGCCAACCTTCCCTTTCACCAACTCAAAATTCTCAGAACTTGGACTATAAGGAGACAAGTGTTCCTCCCAGCTAGCAGGAGTACCACTGGCCTCTGATTAATATGGATTTTGCTTGGTTACCCCTTGCGGAGCCTCTGAGCAAAGAGGGTCCCTGTGACTGGAGTCTCCAGTTCAAGATCACTGCATAGGTTCGGGATTAATTTCAGACTTTCTAATTCTGATCCCACAAGTGAGGGGAAAAATTGAGTCCACCAAACACAGCCCCAATGCTTGGTAAGGCTAGGTTACATCTGGCAGGTCGCCTGGTATCCTAGAGGGCGCCATTCATGACAGACTTACCCATTGGGTTCATCAAGTTGGCTCTGCACTCATACCATAGGTTTGGTGATTATTATTCAAAGTTTACTCCCTCAGATCCTGTGTGTTCTGCACATATCGGGTGACCTCTTGTAGGGTGTGTCTCTTCACAACACACAGATTGTCTTGGGTGGAGACAAGCTATATACTTGCATCTACGACCTCTAGGGGATAACCGGCAGCTGTCGTCATCCCCATGGCAACTCCCCTACCCAGGCATGGTCCAGCCAACCCCCCTTGACCCCTATTACTACTCCCTTATGAATAGCTACCTTGAGTATCTTTTTGAATAACTTGTTGTACCATTTAGAACCAAACAGTCCCTCAAACAAATATTTGTGCATTTGTCTTTCAGGTCACATTGCCTATGTCAGCATGACAGTGACTTGCTATAGCAGGCTTCTACCATCTCCCCCGCTTTTACTGCATTGGCGATCTGAGTGATATGCAATTATACAAATCAGAATTACTGTGTTATCCTGTTGCCCTTGTACTCCTACATCCTAAGCTGTGCCATGGCTCACACAGTCAGTCACCAGCCTCTCATAGCAGAGGCCCAGGTTTTCCTCTCAGTACTTTGGTTTTCCCATTATAATACCATTCTGCCAAAGCTGCAAATTGTACTTCTTTACCAGCACAAAGTCTTAGCAGCTAACAATGTCATTGAATAAAATGCTTCACTGTCTTTGTTCCCTGTAATTAGATGTGCAGCCACTTACAATATTGATAATGAAAATGTATCATCAGTGACTAATATCTCAGCTCAAAATGATCCACAGAATTTCAGTGTTGTCATGTAGCACTAATTTGTTCCCATTGCTAATATCTAAACTTTAGTTAATTGATGATTTTAGCCTTCTGGGTTAAAATGTTGTGTCAACTGGTAATTCAGTCAACTTGATGACATACCTGCAAGACTTAAATCTTCATTAGCACAACTGTAAGAACCTCAAGCCTCACTTTCGTGCAGTTTGTGGTCTGGCAGCACATCTGATCTGCTTCTGTTGTTGGTACACCTAGGTAACAAAGTATGATGTTTAACCTTCTGTTTACAATTTTCAAGTCAAGCATCCCTGTTGTGTTTTTCAATATTTAAAAGTATATGTAATTTGATAGTCTAACACAACTTTTTATTGTATAAAATATATATCTAAATGATATTTAAAAGATAATGACAACTACATATTGTACCCACTATGTCACTTCCCAAATCAGTAACCTTCCAGCAGTCACATAGTGCAGACCAACACACATAACAACTATACGTATTTAAAGACAGGATCAGTGCCTTATACATAAAGTGTGATAATTTTTATGCAAACACTTTAAATAGTAAAAAAACTTCAAGTACAAAAGTGCCAATACATAAAATATCCACAGATCAAAAAATCAAGTACAACTATGCTCTACAAGAATAATGAAATTCATACAAGAAGCAAAACTCTGCCAGCTTGTACACAATGCACACTCAATAGTGTATACAAAATGAAATGAGGTATCTGCTATACACCAACATAACACGTGGATTTTCTACAAATTACAGATCTAACACTCTCATCTAACAGCCCATACGAGGAGTTGCTACGTCTTCACATAATGTAATAACACATCTCTGCGCAGAATAAATACACAAGAATAGGCACATGATAAACAGATTTCACAAGAATTATAATTTAATCTCCACTAAAGAAGACTTTATTTTAACCATATCATTTTAACTTATTACCTTATGTAATTTACAGGTAGTTTTATAGTATATATTTTATTTTATATGTTATATCCTAGCATACTAGAAGAATTTATGTAAATGAGATCTCGTACTTTAAAGCAGTGTCAATTGTACAGTGAAATCCTAGAGTTACAGCCTGAAGATGGCTTAAAAAGGAAAGCCGAAACATGTAGTTGTCATCTTTTAAATATCATTTATGTATATATTTTATACAACAAAAAGTTGTGTTAGACTGTCAAATTACATACATTTTTAAAAACTTCTGTTTACAGTTGAGTGCATGGTTTGTAAAGAATGAATTATTCGAATAGAAATAGAAGAATTTATGAAATAAAGGGCATTATGTGGAAAATGGAACACAGATTATGCAGCTTGTGTTAAAAATGTAGTAAATTTCCTTGTTGCCTGTATATGTAAAATTAATTTAGGGTTTTTTATGTGCTTTCACACATGCAAATAGTGTTATTTTAAAGGTTAATTGGGTCGTGAGATAACCTTGCATTTAGTACCTGCAAGCAAGCACATAAGTGAAGTGTTCATATTAGGACTAAATATCCTACTGAACCTATGATGGTGTAATAGTCATTCTCAACAAGATATAAATTCCTACATTTAAAAAGCATATAAATATGAGGGAAACCTGGTCCATTTTATTTTACACTACATATTTTATACTAATTTTGTGAATGAATCCAGTGTAAAGTTTGAGACCTCTTACTACTTTTTGTAGTTGTATGTCAAAAAATTTTTTCTTCTGTACACTCCAATGATCACTATTAATGTAGCCAAAACGTGTAGCTGTTGACATTGTTCACAGTATATACACCCATTGTGTTGATGGATTAATTTTAGGTTTTATATGTATATGACTATAAACACAACAGGGATAACCAGACTTTTATTTACTGTATCCTCATACATTATTCCTACTAACCAGACAATCGTACTACATCTATTACAGGTGACTCAGCAAACTCTACATCGGTAACAATCACCTCAATAGTGTGCATATTTGTTCTGCTTGCAATGGTTGCAGCCCTCATATTTTACATCTGGAGACGCAGGGTGAGTGTTTGAAACAACATGTGTTTCCTGTTCTGCAGATTTGTTTGTGGTGTCAAAACATGCACTGCTTCATTCAAGCCGGTATGCAATAGCAAAGGACATTTACACGCAGCGGCTTCAATTGGAGTTGCATGATGTTTGAAGTACCTGTAAAATAATTTAATTTTGTTGGATTCTTTTTTATGTACGAGATCTCACTTTCTGCTCATTAAACTGAAGTGTTTGTATAATAGAATTTTATAAGGATAAAATGAATTTATATGTTTATTTAGGACCTTGGATGAGGAATGATAACACTGAAAATTTAGAATTCCATAGTTTACGAGGGGACTAGTTTCATTTACAGCCTCTTTATTTGGCATCAGTTTTGCAGTGTAGTGTTGAACACTTGTCTGATGTACTGGAAGCCAACCAAAAGAGTGTCAACACTTCTTTGTTCCCTTGTAGTATGTGGTGTTACATTTCATGTTCTTAACCTTTAGTGTGTCTCATTAGTGAAATATAAGTATGTTGTTTGTGGATTCTCAGTTGCAGCATTTGTTTGCAGAGCCAGCAGTCATGGTTCAGTTCTAGGTAATCTCTCTTTCTCTCTCTCTCTCCCCCACACACATCTGCAGTGACTTGGGGAGCTATTAAGAACTCTGTTGATTTTAGACCCACTTGTCCATCAGAATGTTTCAACGTAAGAGTAAGAACCTGCTGATTTTTATGGTTACTCATGCCAGCAGCAATGTTCCTGGCATCAACATTTTTTGTGTTGTTGTTGTTGTTGCATTTATGAAGAGTACAGTCGAAACTCTTGCAAGACTCTTGCCCTAGTACTGCTTGTGAGACTGAAATGACTGTTGAACAGCATGTTGTTCTGCATGAGTCATATGTTAAATGTGGTTCTGCTAGTGCTGGAGAAAACTAAATCATAAATTTTCCATGATCAAAATTCAAATAAAACATACGTCTATAAACTCATTACCATTAACACCTTCCCATCACTTCTAGGAGGGGAAAACTGGTGAAAATCCCATTGTGCTTGCTGAATAAAAAACCAAACAAAATGGATACTGGGTCACAACACACCACACAAATCATTAGGCAAATGTTCTGTGTTGAAATAATTCTAACAGGGACCCAATCTGATGTTCTCAGAATTTTCACTCCTCCCAAAACCAATGGAGACTTAGTATTTTAAAAGCGAGTGGTGTAAACAGGAATCAAACCTTGACTGCAGGCTCCACACAAACACTTACAGATGATGGACTATGGGCAACACATACACAAACTCAATGACCATGTAAGTAAAACTGTGTGCTGAAAATGAACAAATAAACGTTAACATCTAATATTTTGGCCACAAAATCAGAGGAGGGTTTACTAGCATACTATGAAACTGGAAACAAATTGGGGTGTTTCAGTGAACCAATTCCCCATGTTGTGATGTCACTTAAATCTCATGCCTTGCTAAAATGTTATTTTCACTATTACATGTTTTTCTGTAAAATTCATAAGTAATTCATTATTTTATGTTCACATGGTTAATGAGCGGTGTATTTCTTCTTTTTTTATTTGACTGTATTTCCCCATACCACCTCAATCCGTTATTTTGATTTTTTCTGAAAATGAAATATATTGATACATGCTTTTTTTCTTTTTTTTGCAACTGCTCACAATAGCTTATTTATGCACTGCGGCAATATATGCAACTTAAAAAGCCACAAGAAGACACAGAAGAACATAGTGACTTCAGTGACAGGTTGCAAGAGGAGTATTTCAGAAGGTTTGTAGGTTTCATAGCGCTAAGAGACAGATTTATATCGGAGTAAAATATTGCACGTTAATTTCACATCCTCTCACTACAGTAATTTTATTCGTTCCATTATTCACAGATTTGGAATTGTATTGTCTGACGGCTTATGTTATAATTTGTTAGAAGTAATGGAATATGATAAGCCTAACAAGACTGCCCACAGCTTAACATGGTTAATTCATTTTGTCATTCACTCATACATGAAACAGAATTTTAATACAGATGTGGGTTGTGATACTATATTGAATGGGAACATTTGGGACACAGGATGTACGTGGATGAATAATCAGGACTGTGAAATCTGCTACACAAGGGTCATGATGGGGTCTGGATGAATTATTGTGTTTACACTACGTTAGGGAATTATGGTTAACTATGAAGAGCAGAATAAATATCCCACCTGGTTTTTAATGATTACTGAAATGCCATTAGAAATTTAAACCATAGCTGAACGTGAAATCACAAAAACACAAAATAGTTCCTGATTCCATTTCAAAATAACTCACAACAACAATTTACAATAATATGTCATCCAATGTATAGACTAAAAATAATGGTAGCAACTGTTACATATATATATATATATATATATATATATATATATATGACAAGTAGACAGTACCTTTGTACATGAATGTCAGTGTTGGCATTACAATGCAGAATCTTGGTGTTCAGTCATAGGTGAGACTGAGACGTACAGTATGACACTAAGGCAGGCTTTACTGTGTTCTGTATTCATTACATTTTGGCAAGCTTTGTCAGGTGCTGTTACAGCTTTCCTTCTGTGCTATGACTATGATTGGAATAATGTGGACGTAATCTGTATATCAGTCACACATGCCTTTCAGATTTATGTGATGCATATACATACATACATTTATACATTCCATAGATCCCCGAGGCTCTCACCAGACAATAGGATGCGGAACATGTCAAAAACATACAGATGCATACAAGACATAAAATTATTACAGTGTAAGAATTTACACAGTCATGTAAGTCAGTAATACATATCTGTACATGCAAAAAATTCATCCACACAGTAAAAGGAGTGTGCATATAAAAAAATTTTTAGGACTACTTTAAAATGTGGCTTCTCATTCCTAAGCCTTGTAATACTTTGTGGTGGGTAGTTAAAAATTCTGATCCCAGAGAAAGATGCGCCCTTTTGAAAACAAGACAGGTTAGCAATAGGCCTATGTACATGGTGTTTATTTCTTGTATTTATACTCTGTACTAATGAGTTAGCCAGAAATTTATCCTGATTTCCAATTAAAAAAACTCATCAGTGTATTGGCTTGGGATGGTTAAAATCTCTAATTTTTTAAACAGCTTTCTACATGAAGTCCTAGGTTGTGTATCAATCATAATTCTAATTATTCTCTGCTGCAGAGTGAATATCTTCGTACTGTATGAGGAATTTCCCCAGAGAATTATTCCATAACTCACAATAGAATGAAAATAAGCAAAGTAAATCGATCTCAGAGTATCATTATTGCAGATATGATACATTTGTCTAACCATATAATATGCTACCCTTAGTTTAGGGATTATTTGATCAATGTGGTTCCTCCAATTAGGTGACTGTCAATTTGTATACCAAGAAAGTTTAAATTTACTGCTTTTTCTATACACTTACCCTTATAACGAACGGTCAGTGCAGTCAGTCAGTGATTTATTGTTACAAATTTCATTATATTTGTTTTTTCCAAGTTTAAAACTAACTTGTTAGCTGAAAACCAATCATACATGCTTATATTTGGATTGCTGATGTAGAGAAATCTATAAAATTTCTATTAGAAATTATAACACTAGTGTTGTCAGCAAATAATATTGGTCCTGCAAGGGAATTTATTTGCAATGGAAGGTCATTTATATAAACCAAAAATAGTAGGGGTCCTAGGATGGACCCTTGCAATTTAATAACTAAAATGTGAATTCTGTATATCATTCAAATACCTTCTTGTGTGAATGGTGTGTGGGGGGGAAAGAACATATTAGATCTAATTCACAGCTGTTACTTCAAACATTCCTTTCTTTTGGTGTGTATTTCAAAGTATGGAAGTCCACTTAATGCATAAAGTTGAGTACCGTGTATGACACACAAAAACAAGATTCATGTGTTCTAGTACAAGATTTTAATATGGATATTTCAGATGACATTTAATCTGAGTCCAGTTAAGATGTACATGATTTAAGAGTCAAAACAATTGATTGTTAGTTGCCATTCCTCCTTTGTGCTTAAGAATTCAGAGTTTGGATGTTTGCTTAGAGATCAGCTGTCCTGATGGTATCCATGATTTACTTTGGTGTCTGCATGCTTTAATAGTACCTCAGATTTGGCCAGTGACATTCCATTACATTACTTTCCAATTCATTGCTCCCTTATTTCCCAATCATTTCACAGTATATAGTTGGAGGTGTTTAAAGTCTCATTAAGTAATCCAGTAATTAACATACACGGGCATTGCATAAATATAGATTCACTTTTAATTTCTGAAGTATGTTAATAGCAAAGGTAACACTCATCACTATTTATTATTCAAAGCAACTAATGCACAAAACACACACACACATATATGTATATAAAATAGTATTAATGATGATGCAGATGCATTGAAACATGTAGGAGTACTTACGATATATAAAAAAATAATATATATATATGTTTATGTATTTGCTATTGCTTTGCTATTAACTTACTTCAAAAATTAAAAGTGAATCTATATTTATGCAATGCCCATGTCATTCTATATATATATATGTGTGTGTGTGTGTGTGTGTGTGTGTGTATACATATATGTATATATATACATATATATGTGTGTGTGTATATATATACGTGCATATGTATATATATTATATAAGTATTATTTTTTATATATAGTTTGTACTCCTACATGTTTCAATGCATCTGCTTCATCTTCAGGGAGTCTTAACCTTGTATTTTAAAGGGACATTCCTAGGACTGTTCACATCATAAATACAGTCACCAAACAACAACGATCACGCTTTTACTAAATTGAAATTTATATGTATATATATTTATATATATATATGTTAATAGTATATATAATTCATATATATATATATATATATACATATAAATTTCATATATACACATACATATAGTACTATATATATGTTGTACATTTGTTGGTATGAATAATAAACTACAAAATGCATGGTATGCACATCAAAATACTCACCACTATGTTTCAGCCCACGTGCGCATGGGGGAGATAATGATCTTGGGAACCTCATAGTGTCCGAGTGCCTACCAGAGACATCAAGACCAGCAATTTATTTTTCAGATAATTGCAACAACATAAATTCCGTGAACAAGTCAAATGAGAATGGCAGCTTCCTTTCACATGCTTCAGGCGTTCGTTCTGTGGAAATGAAGAGTGTCTGATGCAACATTGAAGGATACAAACTGCTGTGAACTGACAACTGATTTTTCAGCATTGTTACTGTCCCCTGCAGTGATTATTTAGTAATAAACAGAGGGTGATTATGTTAGGATCAATTGAACTTATCAATTCAATAAACAAACACATATCTGTAATGAAGGAATGACACATTTAGCCTGAGCAGCTGAATCGAGACAATTCACCTACTGCACTGGACCATATGAAATATGTAGAATATTTTCTTTTATGTGATGAAGAAAATTAATATTCAGATTCTGTTACCCTTCTCTGTAATAACTCCATTTACCCTTATTCAGTACTTTCTCCTCTGAAGTAGCTTCCTTGTGCTTGATACAGAGTGTCAAATGACTACAATTTATGGAACAATTAGCTAAAATTTAAGCTTGGTGAATGAGGTCTGCCTTGTTTCTTGAATTCTTATGTCATTAAATCTCATCCTTTTCAGTGTCATCTTCAATTTTGTCACTTTGTGATGAACTCTGAAATGACGTAGATCTCTTGGTTTTCCTGAAATTCCTTACACATGTCTGCATGCCTATATTCTGTTAGCAGATGAAGCATGAATTTAGTGGTTGACTGTTGCAGGTTCAGATGTTGAGTCAGAGCATTATGACATGTTCTGAAATGTTCCAAATTATATCCTTACACATCTCGATTTCTTGCATGCCAGTATGATAATTGTAATTTTAATTTATTTTCACATACCACTGATCAAAAAAACTTTCATAACTGAAAGGCAAAGTTATGTCCACATGAGACGTGTTTTTTTCAGTACTGAGAACTTTAAAAATTCCTGTTCCTAATATCTAAGTTCAGTTCTGTTAGTTAAGCTCATTTCCCAAATTGTAAGATACTTGTTTCTTATGTCTTTGCTGATGTTCATTTTCTGCATTTTAGCGAGCACAAAATGCAATTTCTGCACAAAACACCAATTGTCTACAGGAAGTATATATTTAGGATGTTTGGAGATTAGTATTCGTGTTGCAATGTGAAATATATATAAAGCCCGCATTTTCCCAGGGTGATTAATACAAACATGCTCATTGGAAACATTGGCTTTTATATTTAAATGTGCAGTTAACAGTGAAGTCTGATTCTCAGTGTCTTTATACTGGCCCTGTGTTTTTGCAGTTTAAGATTTCTTTTTCACTTATAAGTGTTTACTCCCTAATGAAAATTATAAACATGCCTATTGGAAATCTCGAGGTTTAATGAAACATCTGTTCTCTACTTATTTCTGACGTGTGTGCTGATGCTTATTTTTCATATAACAGTTTGTGCTGTAAGCAACACACATCATTAATATGAATACACTTCATATCGCCATGTTTCATTGACCTCATCACATTCAGACTACACACAGGTGTACATGTACACAAACTACAGACCGACAAAACCTTTATTCTGGTAATAGAGATAAACACTTTCCTTCTGGACCCAGATGCTTTACTCTGAGGAGGACAGGAATACCTGGGTTGGCTTCAGACACTGTCTGGCTGCTTTGAATGTAACAGTAAACTTTCTCCTGTCAACAAATAATGGATGATATCTTACTGTCATTGGTGCAATGCATGGATTATGGCCAGTTGAGAAGTGTGCGGAGCTTGCGGATGGTCTTACTGGGTGTGGTGAAATGGCGAGTGATGTTTATTTGCTTCAAACTTCAGCATGAGAGTGTTAACTGCAATTACAGAGGCTGGGTGAAGGAACAGACCAAACATGATGTTGTTGCATTAGTGGCTTGCTCCTATCCACCAACTTGACAATTCCATCAGCCAAAAACCATGCACTATATAGCTGTCCCCATGTTTCATTAATCTCCACATTCTGGGGGTATACAGGGGTGTACAGATACACAAACTAGAACTCCACAAAATCTTAATCCTGGCCCAGACGCTTTATCCCAAGTATGACTAAACAAGAGGCTGGGCTGGCCTCAGATGTTGTCTGGATGCTTTGAAGATAAAGGTACCCTTTTGGATCGACTGCAGTATAGTGGGGCCAAGATGGCGGCGGGCGAAAGTAGCCAGCGACACCCGTATATCCGTGAAGCGTGCGGCGGAGGGGAAGGAGATGATAGCGACATGGGTATATCGGTGAAGCGAGCGAAGGAGGGGAAGGTGGGGAAGCAAATGATGGAATGCTGGCGGGATGTTGAGGAGGTGGGAAAGGAGCAACGCCCGCTGGGAAGGTTGGATGAGGAAGGGAGGGGCGGAAAGGGGAAAGGATTGCGGAGAAAGGAGAGGAGTTAGGCCGGAAGAAGAGATCCGAAGGATTCTAAGTATGGAGCGTAGAAGTTAGTGCCAGGGACGTGGGTGGGACTGGAGGTTTGTGGTTGCGAATGATTATGAAAGGGAGACTTACCTGTTGGCGGCAGCGGCAAAGGAGGGGGGCCCATAGCACGTGTTGTTCGTATTAGCGGGGATGACAGCACATGGACCAGTCGGTGTTCGCGACAAGATGCAGCAGTTGGAGATATGGAGGCACGCGTTGAGCCCTGCATCTGGCCG
>Ga0123355_10004350_pt1 | contig 20611 bp, 18 predicted proteins | sample TergutEmb28metaG_3_FD_89872 | JGI IMG/M metagenome (GOLD analysis project Ga0123355, IMG submission 89872) | Embiratermes neotenicus P1 segment gut microbial communities from Petit-Saut dam, French Guiana - Emb289 P1 | ecosystem: Host-associated > Arthropoda: Insects > Digestive system > Gut ...
CAGGGTCTTTTTTTGTGCGTTGAGATTTAGGATTTACATATGGGATATATTCGCAAAACCACACTTTTGTATATACATGCATAGATTTTTATCCCGCCGGTTAAAGCGCGGGTATCAGAAGGGAGAGTGATACCGATTCCAAATTTAAACCTATCTGACAGAGCGGCTGCGGGAAACGCGGAGCAAGCGCTTTCCCGCGTTTAGCCGCGATAGGCAGATAGGATTTAAATTGGAATCGGTATGAGAGGCATAACAAGCACTATTAAAGTATTGCTCCGGCATTACGTAAAACACGCATCGTTAGTTTAAGATGCATAACGAAATAGGGAAGGAGAGGAAGAAGAGAAGAATTTAGAAATTAAGTATCAAGCACCGAGCCCTGGGAAGGCACGGAGGCGCTATTGGCAACAAAATGCAACACAAATACTAGCCGTAGGAGGCGACAAATGAATAAAAATGCAACTGTAACAACAAATGCAACTACAACCACAAACAACTTTTGCCTAAGGAGGGCTTTCATCATGAAAAAAACAACTTTTGCCATATTGGCCGTATTATTATTCTGTACAATCGTGTTCGCAACACCAGCCTATGCCGCCGCTTCAAGTAACACAGAACTTTTTATCGCCATCGCTTTAGCTGATGAACATGATGATGACCTACATCTTGGAGGTGTTATCTTACATGTATATGACGGCGATGTATTCCTTTTCGATTTAACTACGAGCTTGGGTCGTGCAACTCATTGGGAATCACCAGCCCGCGAACCAGCTAACTGGCGTTTGGATTTAGAGTATCTCCCTGAGGGATACGAAGTGTATTATATGCCAACCCTATATTTCGATTCGGTTGATGATGATTTTTGGATTGGTTGGGAAGCACGTGTACGAATTCAATTAATCCGAACACCCGCCGAGTCAACACCACAACCCGAGCCAACACCACAACCCGAACCAACACCACAACCCGAACCAACACCCAGAACAATTCATAACTGGGTTGATGGCATTCAACCAATTGATAATGGTGATGTAGTACTTGTTCCTATCAGGACAGTCGCAGAATTTCTTGGCTGGACCGTATACTGGGACAGCACACAGCGGCTTATAACACTTGTCTATGGTGATAGAACTGTCACCATGGTAATCGGCCAAAATCGATTTACAGTTGGATCCACCCACCACTATTTTGTTGATGGACTGGTACCAGCCATAGAAAACGGCCGCACCCGCATCCCAATCTGTGCTCTCTATGTGATATTTGGTTACCCAGTCGAATATCATAACGGTGAGCTACAGTTCAGATAAAGCTAAATTCTTCCCTTTCTTCCCTTCAGTTATCACAGAATTAGGCCCTCCTCGTCCATTACTGGGCATTCCATCACCAACCAAGCATGAAGATGGCTGACGCACCCCGTCAACATAAAAGCGCTGAGCGAAGCGAAGCAATCCAAGGCTGTGCCAAAACTACAGCTTCCACTGGATTGCTTCGTCGCTACGCTCCTCAACGCTTTTATGTTCACGGGCAGCAGGCCAGTCTTGCCAGGCCACTTGCGTAGCGACAACAAAAACCGCACATCGGCTCCGGAGACTTGAACTTTCCGCCGTTTATTTTAGCCGCTTAATTTGCTTTGCGGTATTAGGCTACAGCCTATGCCATCAGCATACTATAAATTTCAATGGGCAGCTTGACTACTTTTTTCACATAATCTAACATTGAGGCAATCAGTAATTTTACATACACTGCAAGCTACCCCACCACATTCCGCATTCGAAAACAACAAAGGACTGACCCCCATGACCTTCACCCCAGCCCAGCAAGCCGCAATATCCTACGATGCACCTGAAATTCTGGTATCCGCCGCCGCCGGCTCAGGCAAAACCGCAGTACTTACCCAGCGCATTCTAAGGCATATATCCAATAACATAGGTATAGACCGGCTGCTGGTGGTTACTTTCACAGAAGCCGCCGCCGCCGAAATGAAAGAGCGCGTCACCCAAAAAATTCAAGAGCAGCAACTGGCAAACCCAAGCATACACCTGGCAAACCAGGCGGCTTTGCTTGCCACAGCCGATATTTCAACAATCCACTCCTTCTGCCGCAAGCTGGTGAAGGAGCACTTCCAGATGCTGGACATAGACCCAGCCTTCCGTGTAGCAGACGATTCGGAATTAGGGCTAATCAAAAGCCAAGTAATGGATGAACTTTTCGAAGCGGAATACGCCGCCGAAGATAACGCCGAGTTTATAGACTTAGTGGACGTGTACGGCGGAAAAGCCAAAGACGATAGGCTGGATGCCCTGGTAAGGCGGCTATACGCCTTTTTGGAAAGCGACCCGTTCCCCCTGGCGGCAGCGGCACGATATGCCGGGAAGTTTACGGAGGCAGGAAATGCTTTAGACTCCACCCCCTGGGCACGCCTCATAAGAAAGGAACTAACCGCCGGACTGGACGGCATAATAGAAGGCCTACGCCTGGCAATGGAAGTATGCCACCTACCCGGCGGCCCGGAAAAATACATAGACAAAATAGAAGAAAACATAACCATGATAAGCAATCTGCGAAAAAGCATAGCAAAGCCCTTCCAGGAGATGTATCAAGCCTTCCTAAGCGTAAACTGGGGCAACCTGCCTGCAGTACGGGAAAAAGACCTGGTAAACGCCGCCCTAAAAGAACGGGCCCAGCGCATCCGCAACACCGAAGCAAAAGACAGGCTTAAAAACCTGGCAGCAGGCGTGTTTTTCGCCAATCCGGGGAAAATGCAAGCAGACCTTGCGGCCCTGGCTCCACGGGTAGCGGCGCTAATGGCCTTAGTCTCGCGCTATGCGGAAGCCTTCGCTGCGGAAAAGCGCAAGCGTAACCTACTGGACTTTTCGGATTTGGAGCATTTTGCAATAAAGGTGCTGTATCCAAACGGCCCAGACGATATGACCCCAAGCCACGTTGCAAAATCCCTTTCGGAAAAATATCACGAGGTACTGATAGACGAGTATCAAGACTCAAACAAAGTACAGGATTTGATTTTAAGTAACCTGGCCCGGCAGCGCTTTATGGTAGGTGATGTAAAACAAAGTATCTACCGGTTTAGGCGTGCAAACCCCGGGCTGTTTGTGGAAAAGTACAACAGATATTCACCCATGTGTACAAAAGACACAACCCCCGGCCCGACCGGCCCCGCCCTACGCATAGACCTCTCCCAAAACTTCCGAAGCCGCACTGGTGTAATAGACGCGGTAAACTTCTTCTTCTCCCAGCTAATGTGCCCGGAAGTAGGAGAAGTAAGCTACGACACTGCCGCGGCACTCCACGCCGCCGCAGACTATCCGCCCCTGCCGGAAGAAAGTTTCCCAGGGATGTGGATAGAACTACTGGACCAATCCGCCCCGGACGAAGAGCCGGAACCGGAGGAAGAACCAGTCTCCTCAATAATAGCCGAAACCCGCATGATAGCCGGCTGCATACACGAAGTTCTGGCTACGCGCCAAGTATGGGACAAGGACAAAAACACCTACCGCCCCTGTAAGCCCGGCGACATTGTAATCCTGGCCAGAAGCGCAAATTCACTGGCTATGGATGTAATAGAAGAACTAAAAAATTGCGGCATAGACGCCATAGCCGATATGACCGCCGCCTTCTACCAGCAGCCGGAAATCAAAACCGCGCTGGCCTTCCTTCGCGTAACAGATAACCCCCGGCAAAATGTAGACCTAACCGCGGCGCTGTCATCCCCGGCATACGGTTTTACAATGGACGAGTTATATGCAATACGACAGCATTCTGTAGCAGAGGGCATTTCGCACATTGCGGATGGCAATAGCATGGGATTAGATGCTGAGGACAGCACCCCATACGGGCATCTGAGTGATAAAGCCCCACCCAAACCAACCCCCAGCGACCTATACGACCATCTAAAATCCTTCGCAAATAACCCCGACACCCCGCTTCACGACTCATCAACAGCGCCTCAACACAGTACAGAGGGCACCGCCGCAACATCCAAAGACGCTTCAACCCGCAAAAAAGCCCTCCGTTTCCTATCCCACCTGTCAAAATGGCGCACCGCCGCCTCCTACATGCCAATCAGCCGTCTAATAGGCATGATATACGAAGACACCCAATTCCCCTCCCACGCGGCGGGCCAGCCCGGCGGCGAAATCCGTGAAGCCAACCTGCGCCTACTGCTGGAGCGGGCAATAGAATTCGAAGAAACCAGCTTCAAAGGCCTGTTCCATTTCATCCACTATATAGAGCGGCTATACGACACCGACAGCGCCGACCGGGTAGCGGGAGGCGCCGCCCCGGCAGAGGATTTAACCAACAGGGTACGCCTAATGTCCATCCACAAATCAAAAGGCCTGGAGTTCCCGGTTGTAATTACCGGTTTCCTAGGCAAAAATTTTAATATAGACGACGAGCGTCAGCCAATAATCCTGCACGGCGAAGAGGGCATAGGCCCCAAATATGTAAACCTTAAAAAACGCACCCGGGCAAAGACCCTGGCCCACTACGGCCTGGCCCGGCTAACCCGCCGGGAAAACCTATCGGAAGAACTACGCTGCCTATACGTAGCAATGACCCGGGCAAAGGAACTGCTGATACTAACAGGCCGCGTAGCAAACCTAACAAGAAGCATGGAAAAATGGACAGATGCCGCAGCTAAACCGGACACAATGCCATCTGTATACTACCGCCAAAGCGCCGGCAAATATCTGGACTGGATAATGCCCTGCCTGCTGCGCCATCAAAACGCCGCCGCCCTGCTGGAAGACGACATTCCCATCCCACGTGGGCTGAAGAACCACCCATCTGCCTTTGATATTCGCATCCATCACGGCCTGATGCAATTCGACGCGCCAGCAATTGAAAAGCCCCCGGCCGCGCCATACGAACCAATAAGCCTACCCGCCGCAGCCATTTCGCAACCGCTGCCATCCAAGCTATCCATAACGGAAATAAAGCGCATCTACGCCTCAGACATTTCCCCGGACAGCACCCCCCATATAGACCCGCCCCCCACCTTCGAGCCCCCAGCATTTATCCGTGCCGACGCCGGTATAACCCCAATGCGAATGGGTTCGGCTTTGCACACAATAGTCGAGCATATGGACTTCCATACCCACATAACCCCCGCTGCAATAAACGAGTTAATAACCTGCCTGGCAGAAAAAAACCTGCTATCGCAAGAAGAATCCGAAGCAATAGACCGCAATAAAATCCAAACCCTGGCCAACTCCGGGTTGGCGGACCGTATCCGCGCCGCGAAGGAAGTACACCGGGAGGCACTGTTTGTAATGGCCATTCCAGCTGCGGAAATCTACCCGGACATGCCAATATCCAATTCAATGGGAAACAGCCACGCCCAAGCCGAAGAATCCATCCTAGTCCACGGCATAATAGACTGCTACTTCGAGGAAGAAGGCCAGCTGGTACTTGTAGATTTCAAAAGCGAAAACCCCGGCCCAAACCCGCAAGCCTGGGCCGAAACACACCGGGTTCAACTGCAAATATACAAAAAGGCCATAGCAGAAGCTACGGCCAAGCCGGTAAAAGAGGTAATTCTATATTCCTTTGCCATTGGCGCGGCGGTTACAGTAACAACCTAAACGCAGGTGATTAGCAATAGTCTCGCGCTATTTCAGTTCGTTCATTCTAGCAGTTTCAACATCATATATTATGTACCCGGGAATTTATTTCACGGGGAAATCAAGTGCAGCCAGAAAGCCTTTTATAATGAAGCTGTATTCCTTTTTGCCGGTATATTCCTTATGTAACGCTTCTTCGATAATTGCTTTATTTGGGTTAGACGATTCTGTTTTAGCCCAAAGTTGTAGTAAACTCCTAATATACCCTATTCGCTCCTGTCGCCTTTCTAGAAGTTCCGCTCTGTTCAATCCTAGTTTGCCTTCTGTAATAATTGCCCTCTCATCGCAAGGAAGAGGCCATACCAATGAACCAAGCGCACGAAAATGAACCTCCGGATAATCCGAATAGGGGTTTATTAACGGAAAATTCACGTTGTAATAGCTTCCTTTTCCAGACCGGTTGCACTTGCTACATGCCAGGGTAAGGTTGCTCCATTCAAAACAAATGTCTGGACGTGCATTTTTATTTTTGGGCAATATATGCTCAATATCGCCATAGTCTATATGCATTATTTTGCTTTCGCAATAGGCGCATTTCCCATGGGTTTCTTTTTTAAGGGCCATTTTAACTTCTGGGTGATTATATGCATTGGCAAGGCGTTTTTCCGGTTCTTTGCCGGATGCAATGCAGCAAAGATACTCTTTTGTCCATTTTTCTGCGTTATCTGCCAGGATTTTTGGCTTTGCAGTTTTTTTAATGTGTATCATTATTTAGACTCCATGTCCCCTTCAATTACTTTTGCTATTGCATCTGGCGCATAATCTTGCAATCCGGCTTGTTCCAATTCTGCACGCAACCGGCTTAGATTGTCTGATGATAAGCTTATATTGCGGTATTTATCTATGGTTGCGTTAAGGGCTTCTTCTGCCCACAATGGTATTGTCGTGTCAAGCCCCAAAACATCTCTTAGAATAGTGCTGGAAGTTCCGGCGCGGTTAATATGGTCTAGCAATGTGGAATGCACTTTATTGTCTTTGTAATCCAGCACGTAGATATGGGAATCCTTTTGGGAACTAATTATAAGCGGGTTGTGGGTTGCAACCACAAATTGCACATGGGGAAAGGTATTTATTAGATTGCCTAAAATAGATTTTTGTAGTTCTGGGTGCAAATGATTTTCCGGCTCGTCTATGAGAGCGACGAAGGGCTCGCCTGGCTCTGCAAACATATAAAGCTGCCATGTTATATCAATTATTGACGAAATCCCGCCGGAAATGCCGTCAAGAGGGAAGTTGCCGGTGCTTGTTTCTATTATAACTTCTGGCATGGCTACGGTTATTCTTTTGAAGCCTAGGGTTTGCGGTAGTACGGATTCTAGGATTTTGCAATAGCCTTCAAATAGAGCCTTTGCATTTGGAATTGGCGCAACGGCACTGCTGCCATAACCGAATATCGCTAGTGATGCGAGGTCTTGTTTAATTAAATATGTTGCGGATATGAATTGTAATGTCCCATACGTAAACTGAGAATTGTCTCTCTCATTTGAATATTTAGAATCATCTCTCACCTGCGAATATCGAGGCTCATCCCGTGCAAAACTAATTGAAAAATCATGATATCTATCATATATTTGCTTTCGCGTAGCTACAGATGTTGGTATTGTTTTAAGTTCGCGATACGGGAATGTTGGGCGGTGGGATTGAATAAAAACCCCTTTCATTTCGATTTCTGGATTCAAGTGAATTGAATAGGTACCCTTTTGTGCATAATCTTCAAAAGTAATTAGTTCATTGCGTTCGGCATTTTGTTTTGTTTTCAACTCACCAAAAGAATAATAACCGTCCGGAACGTCTCGTGATATAGTGGCGATTTGTTCATTATTAATACTCACACCATACTTGCGTTTACCATTTCCCTGTTCATTAAACGAACTAACAAACACCGGTTTCCACCCAAGACACTCAGACAGCACATTAAGCACCGTCGTCTTACCAGAGCCATTCACCCCAGTTAGCACGGTCAACCGTGGATGAAAATCTATATCCAATTTCGAAAACTGGCGCCAATTCTCAATTTTTAAATTCTCAAACATTTACATAACCCCGCATATGTGTTTTTGTATTTATTATAATGCTAGACGCAGACTGCGTAAATTATTCCTAAGCACCTGCGCTATAACACTCCCACAACCACCAACAAAACCCCAAAAAACACCCCAATAGACATACACAAAATCTTAAAACTAAGCTGCACTCCCCTAAGCCGCATAGCAAGCCCCTTATTAACCGGCACATATCTATAAGCAAGAAGCCCAACCCCAAGGCTAACAAAAAACACCAAACTCTTCTCTAAATACCCCCAAATACTAATAGCAAAGGGCCGCCCATCCCCCATAATATAAACCGAATGCCCAAACAAGAACCGCGCCGCCCCAGTCCCAAAAACCCCAAGCAAAACACAGCTAACCCCAAGCCCAAGCACAACAGACAGCCTGCACCAGTCTGTTCTAACCTCCCGAATAGCCGCCAATGGCCGCCCAAGGAAAATAGCCGAATACCTCACAAACACCAAAACAGTCCCAAGATTAACCGCTATAAATACCCATTCCAAAACCCCAGCTGCCCCATATGCAATAAAATATTTAGACACAAACCCATTAAAAAACGGCGCCCCCACAATCCCCAAAATAGCCAATACATTAGCAATAGCAATAGCAGGGCTAACATAGTAAAGCCCGCGAATCTTGGTAATATCCGTAGTGTTAAACCTAAAACTAATCATCCCAGCCGCAAGAAACAGCGCAACCTTAATAAGCGCATGATTAACAATATGTAAAAGCGACCCTGTATCGGAATAAGTTCCCACCGGCGAAAAATACGCCCCGCCTAAGCTAAGCCCGGCAACAATAAGCCCGGCCTGGGCCACGGTGCTATAAGCCAGCATAAGCCTAATATCCTTCTGGGATAAAGCCAGCACCACGCCCGCCACAGCCGTAACTATTCCCACTATAAGAAAAAACTCCGACGCCATGCCCCCAAACACATCCTGTACCCGTATAAACAAGTATATCCCGCTTTTAACATGCAGCCCAGACATAATAGCCGCAATGGTATACCGGGACCCGGTTAGGGAATTAACCTTAGGCAGCCAGGTTAAAAGGGGCAGCAGCGAACATTTAGCGGCAACGCTGGTCATAATTAGGGCGTAAGGCAACACCAAATCCGAGGTGCTGTCCATAGAAGCAATTGCGTAAGTAGCAGCCTCCATATCCATAACGCCTGTTATCATATAAAGATAACCCACCCCAAAAAGGAAAAACTGCATCACCACAATATTAATCATGATAAAAGTCATACCGGCAAACAAATTCCGGCGCTTGCGGTCATACATAAGCAGTATAACCACCACAACCGTACTAACCTCTACCAGCACAAACACATTAAAAAAGTCCCGGGTAAGAAACAGCCCAATTAAAACCCCTTCCAAAATAAATAGCAAAAACCAATAAAGCCGCCCCGTATGGTCATATTCGGAGCGTAAATTGTAAATAACCACAGCAAGGAAAATAACCACTGTAAGCAGCACAAATACAGCGGCCAAAGTATCCGCCCGCAGTATAATCCCAAGATACCCATCATACCCGCCAACTCGGGTAATAATCTCACCCTCCCGGCTGGCAAGCACCAAGGAAAACGCCAACGCAACAAAAGCCGTTTGGGCAATAACGGCTATAATCCGGGCTTTTTTTAAACCGGCAAATACGTATAAGAAAACGGCAATAAGCACCGGTATTATCGCAAAAAAGGGCAAACTTAAGGCTAACATTTATATCTCCTCGTGACTGCTTTCTTCCTTATTAACCCGCGCTTTCATAGAAGCCCAGTTAACAGTCTTATGCTTCTTAAAAAGTGCGTTAAGCATGGTAACATTAATAGCCGTAACAGCAATACCAATTATTATAGCCGTAAGCATCAGCGCTTGTGGCAGCGGGTCTGCAATAACATCGGCATACTCCAGGTAGGCAATATCGCCAATAATGGGCGGCATAGCCCCAATCCTGGCCCCAACCCCCAGCCAAAACATAATTACAGAAGTTTGCATAAGCATGATAAAAACGATACTTTTAATAATATTACTGGTGGTGATAAGCCCATAAAAACTAATAAAAAACAATACTATCGGGAAAATATCAAATAAATGGATACCCATAAACCCTCCTATCCGCCCATTACGGGGCATTCCATCACCAACCAAACATGAAAATCGCTTTTGTCGGTATCATCAAAACCGCAGAAGCCTTTGTCGGTATCATCAAAACCGAAAAAAGGTTGTCCATTAATATCAAAACCGGATTTCCGTATTACAAGCGCTCAATAGCAACATACCTGTAAAACAAAATAAAGAACCCGCAAGCCACCTTCATACCCACAAGGGAACTCATTGCAATCAAATAAATATGCTGAAACAGCGGAGTAACATCAGCAACAAGATAAACAACCCCAGTAAAAATAGCCAGCACCGGCACTATCGTTATATTAATAAAAACAAGTTCCTCCAGTTTCATAACCTTTTTAACAGGCAGGTCGTAAATATCCAAAACCAAGTACCGGCATATAAAAAACGAGGCAATAGTAAGCCCGCCAAGGAACCCGCCCCCCGCAGAAATATGCCCGTTCATAATAAGGTACGCGGCAAACAGCAAAATAATCGGGCAAATAATACGCATGGTAAACCTGGCCATTGCGGAGTTTTCTATCTCGCTATGGCGCCCGTCCGGTATCTGGTCCAGGCCCAGCCAGGAAACATGGGTCACGGCCACAACGGCTACAACCAATAGCAGCGCCTCGAAAAGGGTATCGTAAACACGGTAGCCAAGGTAAATAGCCGTAACCGCGTTGGTACCGCCAACGTCTACCATAAACATTTGCAGATACTGGTCCCTAAGTTCCGTAATAACATAGCCTGTTGGCACAAAATACAAAAAAAGGCCGCCAATCAAAAGTGTAAACATAAGCGGCGGTATAAACTTAGTAAACAGCAGCTTCCGGGGCTGCCTTTCTAGAGCCTCTTCCCGCCTTAAACCGCGCCCGCGGCTGTAATATTTTTCGACACAAACAATAAAAAAAATAGTAGCAAAGGCAGAAATACCCGCCTCAGACATAGCCACATCCGGCGCACCAAGTGACAGGTAAATAACAGATGTAATAAGCGAAAACACGCCAAAATAAATAATAACCCGGTAAACCTTACGGCAAAAGACAATGCAAGCCGCACTTAAAATCCAAAAAACCAGCAAGACCTGAATCATAATCTTTCCATGCCTCCTTATAGGCATTTATAGCGCTTCATTTAGAAATATTATTGCACCGAATCGGGATTTGTAGCGGTATCTGCTAATGGCAAATATCCGCTATTATAAGCCGAACGCACTATAATATGAGCAACCAGCGGGTTAAGCACCATCATAATAATGACAATAAGAAGCAGCTTCCCCGTAAAAAAGCTAAAACCATGGCGTATAGCCATGCCAATAACAATAGTTAAAAAGCCCACAGTATCAATTTTACACGCAACAAGAATCCGGTAGTAAAAATCCTTCTTTGTTTGAAATATGCCAAGCACCCCAAACAGCATAAACATCACGCCAATGCCCATAACCACATAGCTTAAAATCTGCATCATTTCTTCCCCTTTCGCATCTTCTGCAAATCCCGCCGCGACAAAAAAAGCGCAAGAAAAATAGTGCCAATAAAACCCGAAAGGGCATAAATAATAGCAAAGTCAAGCAAAAATGTAGTTTCAAAAATAGAGGCATACAGTATGATAATAAGAATTGTCTTAGACAAAATTAAGTTCATACCCAGCAGCCTGTCCCACACGCTTGGGCCAATTATTACACGTATAAGATAAGGGGTAAGCAGCCCCAGCATTATCCCAAGAATTATATACATACGTTCATGCCTCTTTCATCGGCGTTTGCGATTTTATTAGCATCTTTTGAATGCTTTTAAGCCCGTCTTCCGCTGTTGGGTAGCCGTGCATCATAGCATCGCCTATACATAGCAGCGTAATATCTTCACCTTCTCTTTCCAAGAATACAGAGCCGGGGGTTAGTGTGATAGAGTCCGCAAGTATATTGCGCAGGGCTTCGTTTTCCAATTCCAGCTTATGGGTGGTTATACCCCATTTAGAGTTGGTAAGAATCATTTTTATCATGAATAATGCATCTGTATAAATCCGTCCAATCAGCCATAGCGGATATGTAGCCAGCTGATAAAAATTAACATTGCGGATTTCCTCAAAATGAAGAAACTTGCCCATGAAATGCATACACAGCATACTTATAAACATGCCGATAGCCACATTGGGCCAGGATATCTGCTCCATTAATATTATCCACGTAAATGTCAAAGCTAATGTTACAAAAATAGTGTGCTTTCCCATAGTTTACCTCTTTCCGGGTGAAGCGGCATTTTTCCTAAGAAAAACAAGATGTTTATGCCACTCTACACCCGGGGATATTATATGTCAATACATGGCAGCGTTTGTTATATAAAACCATACCGCTGCCAAACAACCATATTGAGTTATACTATTTACTGGGGTAGAATATTGCAGTTGGCACAGCGCCCACAATGGAGGAAACGTAATGAGAACCCATATAGACGATATCCAAAAACTACACGACCTGTTCGAGCATAATTTTATGGAAATATACCGTGCAGCCAATCCAAACAAGCGGCGCGGTATTTTGCCGTATTTGCAATCTATATATCGAAGGTGGTACTACTCCAGCTTAATCGAATATGCTCCCTTGTCACCCGCAAATTTGCTTGAGTCTATATGCAGGCATTACGGTCAGCCGCCTGCCACTTACCCCGTAGCTTATGTGCGCAGCAAATCCAAGCTTTTAGGCATAGAGGTACGGCTGATAGAATATTCCCTTGACAATCACCCAATTGTAGACGATATGCGCCTGCTACTAGACTATTGCACCCCTCATATAGATTTGCAGGGCGACGGAGCCCTTGGTTCACCCCAGGCCATGGACTTGGCCGAAATGATAAGCTTAGGCGACCCAATGTACGCCGCCTTTTTGCTGGAGACAGCCCTTGAAATGAAGCTTATAGGAAAAGTGCCGTCGGTAGGCGTACACCGCTTCAAACCCTCTGCCAAGGCCAATGAAATTATGGCTGCCCCCTGCCGGGATATACTCCTGCGTATTATAGACGCCACGCTAAACATGGCCTCAAAGGGGCTGCAAAACCTAACAATTCTGCCGGAAACATTGTTCACCCCATCCTTCATGCGCTCTCTTTTAGAAAACCCCATGTTTACCGACGAAATATTCGCTATTGTATACGAGGAGTTGGGCTATGATTTCGAAGATATACTGGAGTTTACTATGGAAGAAGACGGCATAGAAAGCCTGGATGTAGACCTTCTTGCCGGCACGTTTATGACCGGAGTACTGCTTGACAAATTTTTCTTCACCCCATTTGGGCATTTCATGAAGCTTATACGGCCGCTGTATTTGCAGCCCTTCGATTTCGGAAGCGAAGTTACCAGCTATATAAACGTAAGCGATGACCCGGAAGAAGGCAATGTAGCCTTTTTCGAGCCATGCCCAAGCTATACCCTCACAGACCTTGGGCTGGAATGCCTAGGCGTGGAAAAAAACGAAGACAACTACCTAGACGCCACAAAAGCCGCACCCTTCGACCAAATGAAAGACACGGTTTTTAGCAGCCAGGACACCTTAGTAGTTTTCGCGGAAATAGCCAAACATCTGGCCCCAATGCGCTATGAAGAACCGCCGGAAGACATATACACCTTCCGAGTCCGGCTTGAAAGCAATACCGCAATATGGGCCCACATACAAATGCCCACAGGTGCGACCTTGCACGATATGTATATTGAAATTGCGGAATGCCTTGGATTAAAAGAAAACAGCGACTATACATTTTATCACGATAAACAAGAAAACCGCTTTGCGGAATACGCCTCACCAAGGCGCGCCAAAGGCGGCAGAAAAACATCCGGTATCGAACTGGAAGACCTAGACTACGAGCATCAAAAGCAAATGCTGTTGGTAGCATATAACCAGGCCCTGCCCTTTGGGGATACAGAACCAACCATCCGCCTGCAATTGGAAATGCTGCATGTAAAGCCGCCGGAAGCAGGGCATGAATATCCCAGAATTAGCAGGATGAGCAAAGGGCTTAAGGAGGGTTTTGAGATTTAACCCATACCCCCTAACGCCCATTATGGGCCACATCATCAGCCAGGCATGAAAAAAGGTTTATCATTATTGACAAAACCCGATTGGTGTATTTTCGTGCTAATGCAATAATGCATCAAAATCACGATGGGCATATATAACTCTTGCAACCACTATCCAACTATTGCATATAATGCAAAATTTCATTATGATACAAGCAACTTACAAATAATGGGAGTGAATGCTATGGGATTACAGCTTAATATTGAGGGCAACGCACTAATTGCAAGGCCCGACTGCGAAATAGACCACCACAGTGCAGAACGTATGAGGGGCCAAATAGACGCCGTCTTTGACAATTCGTCATGCAGGCATATTATTTTCGATTTCTCCGGCGTAAATTTTATGGATTCATCTGGGATAGGCATGATAATAGGGCGATACAAAAACGCCGAAAAGCGCGGCGGGCGGCTGGCACTGGCAGGGATGAGTGATGAAATGGGGCGGCTTTTTCATATATCGGGGTTGGCGAAAATCATAACCCGCACCGCCACGGTAGAAGAAGCTCACGCCTATTTTCGGGAACATTTGCACGCGCCAAATGCAAGCGACAGGAGGGGAAGCATATGAACCATGTTAGCATAACAATGGACAGCCGGCCCGAAAACATCGCATTCGGGCGGGTAGCGGTTGCCGGGTTTATCGCGCCCCTTGACCCATCTGTAGACGAGGTATCCGATATAAAAACCGCCGTTAGCGAAGCGGTAACCAACGCCATAATACACGGCTACCCAGAAGAGGGCCAAAACCCCCACAAGGGAACAGTGCGTCTAAACCTGTCAGTCAATGAAGGCCGTACCATAACAATAGAAGTGGCCGACGACGGCGTAGGCATAGCGGATATTAAAACCGCCCGGGAGCCGCTGTTTACCACCAAAGCCGAACTTGAGCGTTCGGGCCTTGGGTTTACCGTAATGGAATCCTTTATGGATAGCGTTACGGTAGAATCAACCCCCGGCCAAGGCACAACAATAACCCTTGCCAAAACACTGGCAAGCAGGGAGTAGCATATGACATCCCTGGAAACAACTTTAGCGCTTATAAAACGCGCCCAAGAAGGCGACGATTCCGCCGCAGAGCAGCTGATTAAAGAAAACAGCGGGCTTATTTGGTCTGTGGTTAAAAAATTTACAAAGCGGGGCTACGAACCGGACGACCTATACCAGATAGGCGCAATAGGTTTGCTAAAGTGCATCAGAAAATTTGACGCAAGTTATGACGTAAAGTTTTCAACCTACGCCATCCCCATGATTATAGGCGAAATAAAACGCTTCCTGCGTGACGACGGCTTAATAAAAATAAGCCGCCCAATGAAAGAACTTGCAACAAAGGCCCGGTATACACAAGAGCAGCTAACTGCAAAACTGGGCCGCCAGCCAACCATTAACGAACTTGCCGCGGAAATCGGAGCCGATGTAGAGGACCTGGTAGTGGCAATGGAGGCGGGGCTGGATGTAGAATCCCTACACGCCACCATTTACCAAGGGGACGGCAGCCCAATTTATCTTATAGATAAAGTAGCGCAAAACTTCGATGGCAGCGAAAAGGCCATAACAGTTATGGCCCTTAAACAGTTAATTGGCCGCCTTAAGCCTAAGGAGCGGCAGGTAATAATACTTCGCTATTTCCAAGACAAGACCCAAATGGAAGTTGCAAAGGCTATAGGCGTGTCACAGGTTCAGGTTTCGCGGATAGAAAAGAAGGTGCTTGCGGCCCTTAAGGAGGCCCTTGATGCAGATTAGTGCCCCTACACCAATGTTTTACCAATAACCCCCGCAAGCCCCACTGCCATGGACTTGATTTCGGTTTCGTCCCGGCCTTCTATCATGACCCTTACCAAAGCTTCCGTACCGGAGGGCCTTACCAAAATTCGGCCTTGGCCGTTAAGCTTTGCTTCAATTTCCCCAATGGCGCTTGTTATTGCCGGGGATTTACTCCAGTCATGCTTTCTGTCGCTGTGGACTTGAACATTTTCCAGAACTTGCGGGAAGTGTTCCATTACCTTTCTTAGTTCGGACACGGGCTTTTGTTTTCTTGCAATAATTGATAACAGCATCAGCCCCGTTAGCACCCCGTCCCCGGAGGTGCTATGGGTTTTGAAAATAACATGGCCGGATTGCTCGCCCCCTAAAATTAGGTTGTCGGCCAGCATTTTCTCCAGTACATATCTGTCGCCTACATCTGTGCGGTGCAGGGTTATGCCGTTTTCTTTGCACATTAATTCCAGGCCTTGGTTGCTCATGGTTGTGGCAACTAGGGCGTTGCCGGTTAGCTGGCCGCGCTCTTTTAGGTCGTGCCCGCAAATTGCCAGGATTTCATCCCCGTCTACTACCTGGCCGTTTTCGTCTACCGCCAGCATCCTGTCACCGTCGCCGTCAAAGGCCAGCCCTATATCCATCCTATTATTCAGTACATATCGGCTTATGGGCTTCATGTGGGTCGAGCCGCAGCCGTCGTTAATATTTAGCCCGTCAGGCTTGTCGCACAGGGTATACACATTGGCGCCAAGTGCCCGGAATATACGGGGGCCTACGCTGCTTGTAGCGCCGTTTGCGCAGTCCAAAGCGATGTTTATGCCCTTTAAGTCCAGCCCTTTTACCACAGCTTGCAAATATGCGAAATAATCTTCTTCCGCGTTTTCCAGGTTGTTTACCACGCCTACATCCGGCCCTACCGGGCGGGGTAGGCTTGCGGGGTCATCTACATATTTCTCAATTTCGTCCTCTGTTTCATCCGGGAGTTTATAACCTTGGGAATTAAAAAATTTTATGCCGTTATCCTGCATTGGGTTATGGGACGCAGATATCATAACCCCCGCGTCCAACTTGCGATGCCTTACCAAAAAAGCCACCGCCGGGGTAGGCAGCACCCCCGCAAGATACACCCTAGCCCCAACCGAACATAGCCCCGCCGCAAGGGCCAGCCCAAGCATATCGCCGGACTGGCGCGAATCCGTTGCAACCAGCACCCTTGGGGCGGTTGTTGCTGTTTTTGTTAGTACATATCCTCCGGCACGGCCAAGGGCCAGCGCCAGTTCCGGGGTTAGGTTGCGGTTGGCTACGCCGCGCACTCCGTCTGTTCCAAAATATTTGCCCATTTTTTGCTCCTTTCGATATATAGGCGTTTCGATTTGAAATGGGTTGAAGCAAGCCGGAAAATGCAACGCTTCAATGCATTTTTCGGCGCAGCCTGAAGCCCAATTTCAAACGAAATCGCTATACCAGATACCAGTGCGTTCCGTTGCACATAATATCATATTATCAACCATGGAAAATGGTTTATGCGTGTGGTAATCTGATTCTAGACATAACAGGGACAGTGAGTACAGGTACGATATCCCTTTCAGGATTTGATGTTGCTGTTTTCAAATGGTGCTTATACATAATGTATGGCATTGTAAAAGACATGCGGTTGGACGAAGTCAAAGCCGTGTGTAAGAAGATTGCCCTGTAACTATGTATAATTAGTCAACTTAACTAATTAATTTGAGTTTTATAGGTCGAAAGCGTGTAAATAAGTAAAATTAACTATGATTGGCTAGAGTTGACAATACACATAAAGAGACGGTATAATGCAATTAATAGTGCATACGCGAATAAACGTTATTCGTGTATGTAAAATGCCGTGCTATAATACGAAATTTTTGGCTTTGACAATGTATTGTCGCGGCAGGTTTTCTCCGGACGTGGAGGTTTTATTAAATTTTTAAATTTCAGACTGCTGAAGATGCCGATTTCTCTAGCTTGTCTGAGCCATCATCTAATTGTAAATCGGCTAATCAAATATATCTCTAGGGAGGAATATAAGTGAAAACAATGTGTAAGAAAATTTTATTTGTGCTATTAGTTGTAATTATGGCTATTGGCACGACTACGGTAATAGCATCTGCATCGAATCAAGACACAATTGATAGTGCTGATTCGGAGATACGAAATCATATTGCACGTATGGGAGAACAGTTTGAAATTCCTGAGTTAGAGCACGATGCTATATATCAAGTGTACTTACTGTCAGATAATGAGTTGCTTGCATTACATGCGCCGTTTTTAGATATAGTAATGTCCATTAGCTTACAGTATGGTGGAATCGGGAACCCCGTGCAGATGTCAGTTGATTGTAGTATTGGCAGATTTTTTATCGCACGTGATATAGCAGTTTATACATTATCTGAATTTGAACAATCAATGGTTGAAGTTTTTAGTAATTTGAGGATTAATGACGCGAAGCGTGAGATTAATTATCTGTTATTTGATGCAATTGATGGGCTATATGAAATTGATTCAGATGTGTTTTGCTTCGCAATAGACAATTATAATTATCTATTAGATAGTTTAGTTGCATATGCTTCTGATAATCGTGCAGATATAGGTTGTGTGGATATTGAGATGTTTATATTTGAAACCTATAATTCCACAATTGAATTTGCTCCGCTATCTGTGGCTGGTTGGCAAACGGTAAATACAAGACAAGGTGACCATAATCTATATGTGCGAGGATTCAGGCATAATCTTGAATCTATAAGGCATAATGGGGTCTACGCTAGTATTATAAGAGGTTATTCTGTGACAACTGATGCAAATGCAACTAATATGATACAACATGTATCTTCAAATGCCACATTGAATGGCGATAGAAGAAGTGCTGTATTGCAGTCTACAATGAGAGGGAATTCAGGAGGCATATGGGTGCAATTCTGGGTTGCTGCAACCTTTCGTGCATAATTAACTTGGTAGTAAACGAAACCATCTGAAATTCCTTGCATGAATGCATCATTGTTACGATTAAAAGCCTGGATAATATTCCAGGCTTTTTCAATTACTAAACGCCCACCAGGACCCGGCTTGCGCCGCCTCACCAACATCATTAGAATACAACAGTAATCATAACCCCCACACAGGAGAGGAGCCAACACATGAGCAGCTACAAAACAAAAGTTACCCCGGGAGACACCACATGGTTTACCCACGACAGGTTCGGCATGTTTATCCACTGGGGCATTTACGCCCTACCCGCCAGGCATGAATGGGTAAAAAGCTTCGAATGCACCCCCGAAGACGAATACCAGCGTTATTTCGAGCATTTTAACCCGGACCTTTACGACCCACACGAGTGGGCCCGCCAGGCGAAAGCCGCCGGAATGAAATACGCAGTACTAACAACCAAGCATCATGACGGCTTCTGCCTGTTCGACAGCAAGTTTACGGACTATAAAAGTACCAACACCCCCGCCGGCCGGGATTTGGTAAAAGAATATGTAGACGCTTTTAGAGCAGCCGGGATAAAAATAGGCTTTTACTACTCCCTAATAGACTGGCACCACCCGGACTTCACATTAGACAGAATCCACCCCCGCCGGGGCGACAATAACGCCGAAAAGCTGAACGAAGGCCGCGACATGGCCCGCTACGCAAAGTACATGCGCGACCAGGTAACAGAACTGCTTACAAACTACGGCAAGATAGATATCCTATGGTTCGATTTTTCCTACGAAGACACCCCAGGCGAAAAATGGCCCAAAGGCAAAGGTAAAGAGGATTGGGAAGCGGAAAAACTGCTGGCCGTAGCCAGAGGCCTACAGCCAAACATAATAATAGACAACCGCACAGACATAGAGCAAGACCTATGGACTCCCGAGCAGTTCCAACCGGCCGAATGGCTGAAACATAAAGAAACCGGCGAATACGTAGTATGGGAAGCCTGCCAAACCTTCTCCGGCTCGTGGGGCTATTACCGGGACGAACATACCTGGAAGTCCCCTGAAATGCTAATAAGAATGCTGGTAAAAACCGTGGCAATAGGCGGCAACCTACTAATGAACGTAGGCCCCACCGCCCGTGGGTTTTTGGATAACCGGGCCGAGGACGCCCTGGCCGTATACGCCAACTGGATGAAGTACAACAGCCCCAGTATCTACGGCTGCACAATGGCCGAGCCGGACATACTGCCGTCTTTGCCACCCGATTGCCGCTACACACAAAGTATAGATGGCAAGCGCCTATACCTGCATTTGTTCGCATGGCCCTTTGGGCATATACAACTTCCGGGGATGGCCGGGCGGGTGAAATATGCCCAAATGCTTCACGACGGAAGCGAAATCAAGTTTACAGAGGGCGAGCTAAAACACTTCGGGGTAGGGCTGCCCAAAGCTGATGATTTGTTGGTAATGAAATTACCGGTTATAAAACCCGATGTGCTGGTGCCGGTTATTGAGATATTTTTGAAGTAAGCGAAGCTGCGACCTGTGAACGAGTCGGAAACTTTAACGCAGCCTAAGTAATATCCAGGCCCCCTGTGGCAGATTGCTCGCAAGGGGCCTTGCTTTGTGGTTCTTTCCAAAGATGATTGAAATCCATGAGAAAGCAAGTCATGCTTTTGCATCAAAGCCGCTGTACCACCTCCATGATATCGCTATTGCATTACTGGGCACTCGTGTTGTTTTCCTCCTTTTCGTAGTATTTTCCCACTAACCGCATGACAATAGTTTCATCTTTGACGTAAAGTTCTATGATGTCACGTACATCCCATTCCAGTTTTATACGTAGTTCGCGTGGTATGACAATCCGCCCCAATTGGTCTATGGTTCTTATTATTGCACCCACTAAAAGTCACCTCCCTTCCGCCGGTATTAGAAAAGCCAGCGGAAACAAAAAGCGCGTAGGCGATGGGTGCTAACCCATTATCGCCTACGCGCTGTTAATTTTGGAAATCAAAATTTTAGCACTTACACAGTTATATGCCATAGCGCAA
>Ga0123355_10004351_pt1 | contig 20601 bp, 8 predicted proteins | sample TergutEmb28metaG_3_FD_89872 | JGI IMG/M metagenome (GOLD analysis project Ga0123355, IMG submission 89872) | Embiratermes neotenicus P1 segment gut microbial communities from Petit-Saut dam, French Guiana - Emb289 P1 | ecosystem: Host-associated > Arthropoda: Insects > Digestive system > Gut ...
TGTGTGTGTGTGTGTGTGTGTGTTCGTAGACCTGCCAGACTAGCGACAGATAGCAGTATTGGTCTAACAAATGTCTGAGACTGTATGTGCCGTTTTGAACTCTTGATGATAGACGGGAAAACCGTCTGAAACATATAGAGCGTCTTACAGAAATGAAGAAATTGTGATATGTTGCATCTTTCTGGTTATACTCTGCGAAAATAGTAGCGATGCACGGACCTAGGAATGTTAAGTTTTACAATGGTATTTACATTTATTAAAACAATATTTGTCTCTTGAAGGTCTACTGCTCATACAGTAGCCCTTTATTACCAGCAAACCTTAAAGTGCTTAAGATAAGTTTTTAACTATTTTAAAAATAATTTTTGAGACACAATAACCAGAAAAATATTGTTTTAATAAAAGTAAATAATATCGTAAAACTTAAATATGTTAAATTGTACGCTCTGTAACACAACCAATGTAAGAACCTTACAAAAACAGATCGATTTGAGCAAGAGATAAGAAGTTCCCCTGAGCACTGTGCAGTACGCACCCAAAAATGTAGAAGAGATTTGGTAAAACATATATATGTGTTTCATTATATAATGTACATTTAGTTGGAATATTGAAGATATTAGTGCTGTACGAGAAGGCACGGTGCGGAAAAATTCACAATATAATTTCCGTGCATGTTTTAATGTTTTTTTTAAATTAAAATTACATTGTAACGCAGTAAGTAGATAACTTAAATGTTAAATAATAAATATGTATTAGCCAGCAGAGTGAAATTTTACCTTTACCTTTACCTTTACCCGTATATTCCTTTCTAAATTAAGATATAAACTTGTTCATGTCTACAAGTTTCCATTTTGATTTTATATATATACATATATATATATTCACGTTAATTATTTAAATATATTTCGAAGGGTGGGAGAACATACTTTGGGAATCAAAGGGGTGAGAGTTCCTGGAAAGGTTTAGAACCACTAATTTACGGCGATTATGACGGCCCTTCAAAGATTATATTGCCTGACGGTTAATAGGGCGGTATAATAAAGTTGTGTTCGACCATATACCACTCAGTTAATTGTACGATCAATACACAACGGGGATGTCTTGCACAAAAATTGCCTGACGATGTTCAGCACTGTTAGTTACCGCGCTTCTTTCCGCATTCCCTTCTGTCTAAAAGAGATAATGACATTTAACAAAGTGCTTGTATCACAAGCAGCTATTCTTCTTCATTTTTCCCACCCGATGAATGTGTCCAGAAGACCATAAGCGAAAATGCTAAAGATCTAACACGTCTTTATATGAATGGATTAAACACACGTCTAATAACTTCCTGCAGAGTTCCAAATAAAGGACAAAAGTTTATTTGGCTCACGTTGTACAGAGAAACGTTTCATGTAAGGTCTTACTGTAGCTCCTTCAGAGTAAATTAACTAGGTTCAACAACTATTCCTTAAAACATAACCTGTTGGTTTGTAGTCTAACTTAACACAATCCGGAAATATCATTTAATTCAACTAAAATTAGGAATAATTTAAAAATCCCATTGGGTTTGGAGGTAACAATGCGGGTGGGGGGGGAGTAGGGGCAATAGGTCGCATGAAATAATCTGTAGATAAAGGCTGAATGAACCTCATATGAAACACCTTCTATATTTTTCTTGATAGAGACGTTACTTGCATTTTGTATCTTACATTCAAATAATTTCATGAAGCTTTGCGTCTCCATAAAGAAAGCTCGAAAGTTGCAAATTATCGCATCGAATCCTATTCGAGCATGAAGAGAAAGGGGCGTCTTCAAACAATTACGAAATTTGAGGGTTGTTTGACCGTCTGTCTTCCTCATGAAATAAAGCGAAAAGTCGTGTGTACGGTGCGGATGGTGCCGTGCACCATCCGCACCGTACACACGACCCACGCAGCGGCTCTCAAGACCACCACCCATCTAAAAACTCGGTGCACAAAACCATATGCTGCAACTCAATATCTAACGCTCCTGATGGATGGGCGTAGTACCCGAAACATGTAGAGCTAAGAATACATCAGTATAATTACCTTGTTGCATCAAGTTGGCATTTCACTTTATTTCAATTACGAAATATTTCGCTGCCTTATATTTAACATCCTAGCTGCTACGACAAATCGCTTTGAACATTCACACGTCAAGGCATTAAATACGAGTGCTACTTCCCCGGGTTAAAACATTTACATGACAAAAAACAAAACAAAATTCCGTTACTTTGTACCATTTTGTATTTTACATTTTTGGATTGTTTGTGACTATAGTGAAAGTCGGTAAAGTTGTGCTCTGAAGTAACTAAATTTTGGTGTTAAATTTCATCACGTAAGTAACTTGAGTAGCGCTTAAAATAAAATGGTAAATGGTCTACTTCTAATATCAAGTGATTTCTTACCCTCAGATGCACCTGGAGACGTTAGGCAAAGGAACAGAAAAAAGATTTGGAAGACAATCACTGGCATTGTGTTCAAAAATTCTTTACCCGTCTTTTATTCAAAATTTTTGGTGTAAAGATAGCATAGAACTGTAAGAAAATAAATATCCGTTAAACACAGCATGTTTGCTAGAAAGAACAAAGAGCAACATCTTTAAGCTTTTAGCTAACTCATTATCAGGCTGTACAACGTCATAAGACGGTACAATGTGCAACATTAACGGTAATGTTATAAGTTATTAAACGTACTGCTATACATTACACGTCATATTACTTGCATTCTGAAACGCTATAATTTCTCATACGTCTTGTACAGCATAAGTACAGCTTAGTCAAAAGCCATAGCACAATGACGTCGTGTCTGAATATCAAATCTAAGTAAAAAGCATAGTATTTCTTGAAAACTTTAAGTGTATACGTCTTCGTGTAACATTCATCCGTGACATCAGACTTCTGCCGAAGTGTCAATAAGGTCACTGTTCTTCTGGAAAAATGCAGAGCTTAGAGATGGAGTTAATTTGTTTTTTTTTTGTGCCTTTCTCCAACTATATGCACCACCATGGAAGCAAAAACGAGATTGGCATAGCATGCAGAACGTACAGAATGTATTGAAAATATAATTTTTTTTTAGAAAAGGTCGAAGGACGAGACCAGTTTGATGACTTACGTGCGAACACAAAACGGATCTTAAGGAAACGTTGGATTTAGATTGGATTCATATGGTTCAGAATATGGTCCATTGGCGAGCAGTTGTACACACGGTAATAGAAGTCCCGTTTTCCAGACCTGCTGACTGACCACCAGCTTCATACAATAGACTTGTCCCAGTTGACTTAACAGATTAAACGCGAAGCGTGTCAGGAAACAAAATTTAGTTAAGCATAAGGTTAAAATAGAAAAAAAAAGAAACTAAAGCTCTTTCGTGAGAATGGATTACATAAACCCGTTAGACTTAACGTGCTCTAGGTCACGTCCGTTTCTCTGTGATCTCAAGTTGTTGAATTTAGATCTGTAATAAAATCTGGACTGACCATAAAAGTTATGGTTCTTCATGAAAAGCATGGACCAAAGTTTCAATGGAGTTGCCAATAGTTATATATCCTCCAATCACAAAATATTTGAAGTCCTTCTTAACCATCTCACTCCTGAACACAACTTCAGGGTGATAATACTCGTACAGTAACGGATACCAATGAACATGCTGCCATTTTAGTGAAGGAAATAAAATTACTCCATAAGGACAATACTGTCATTTATTTCCCTATTTAAGGTTTCCGCAATTGATGCGGCTGTGTGGGACATCATCGTTCGGAGTGCCGAAAGACCTGGCTGTATTTACGACTTCGCGTCAAATATATTTTGTATGTGAATAAAAATCCAACAGATGCAACAGTATGCAGATGTTTATTCACTGCAAAACCACTCTACATGTTTCGGGTGTCACAGCACCCATCATCAGGAGTATTAAAAACTGTACCCGCAGCCTCCGGTACAGGTCATACTACTTGACAGAGTCCCGATCAGACCACGTTGGAGGGGAGTAGCGGTACAAGTAGTATGACCTGTACCGGAGGCTGAGGTACAGTTTTAAATACTCCTGATTATGGGTGCTGTGTCACCCGAAACGTGTAGAGTAGTTTTGCAGTGAATAAACATCTACATACTGTTGCATCTGTTGGACTTTTTATTCACATTGAATTACGATGCACGGAACCACGAGCTTAAAATTTATATTTTCTATATAATCTGCTCTAAAAGCATTGTCAGTTCAGGGGGCACCGACATTTATTTTTGCATTACATACAGAATAACTTAAACCGGCTCTGCCTGTTCCCAATCAGTTAATCCCGGAGGCAAGTAGCTTTAAATATTTAGGAATAATTATACGAAGCGATCTAAACTGGGCAGATCATGTCAATTACACACTACGAAAAGCATGGAAGGTACTTCATTACATAATGCGTGTACTCAAGAAGGGAAATGAAAATACTAACGTTTAGCTTCAAGACCGATATTGAGTATGGAGCGGTGCGTTGGGACCCACAGAGAGAAGATCAGGTAAGCGCTTTAATTCGGGTGCAAAAGGGAGCGGCTAAATTTGCAAGTAATATAAATGAGTCGGGTTGAGAAACTTTGGCATAGCGAAGATTGATAGGCCGAATATGCGGCCTTTTCAAGGCATACACCGGGAGACGGACTTGGAAAGCGATAGGGGAATAGATTTCTAAAACCATGTTACCGAGCAGGGACGATCATAATCGGAAAATTAGAACTACGAAACAAAGATCAGACGTTGGTAAATAATCCTTCGTAAATAGGACCATTAAAAGCTAGAACCAATTACCTGCAGGCGTACTAGCGTCTTTCGCCTGTAAACTAAACACGTTTGGAAAGATGGTTAAGAATACAGTTACAGGCAAGGGAATTCAAGTGGGGGTTGAGTGTAAAGGAGGGAAGTGATGTGAAGTGTAGTGATGTGGAGTAAACTGACGTGATTTATGTGAAGTGATATTGTTTTGAAGTGAAGTGAAGGGAAGTGAAGTGAGTTACGGTGAAGTTCTTGGGGACAAAAGTACCGTGTATTTTAGGGTAACCTTATACTGAGTGTACTTGATTGTATTGTGACTATTTCATTTGGTGTGTATCTTGTACTGTGGTTGTTCTAACTTGTTTTGTAATGTGTGGGTGATTGTATGTTGGGGAGTTTTGAAAATTGTGTGGGTTTTTTAGTAATATGTGTACTTGTATTTACAGGGTTTTGTATTGTTTCATTTATGTATAAGTATTCTTATGTGTTTTGTCTCTACTAGTGTAAGAAATACTGCCACAGAGTTAAAACTCAATTGCGATAGTAGTAGTAGTAGTAATAATAATAATAATAACCCCTTCCCCATACGGTCCCAACGACCTTCTCACATTGATCTCAATATGACAAGAAACTGAAGGCGGACAAGCAGAATTACAAAGCGTATATTACATTTTTACCTAAGGGCCAGGGAGGTTATATAGTTGTTTGTTCTGCTGTGTAGAACAAAGTCTGACCGCGGCCAGGCTTCAAGTCCTTTGTCATGTCGCAGGGACTGTTCTTGCACAAAAATTGAAAAGGGCATCTCTTCTCCCCTGAGATCTATAATTCTTAAACCAGTGTCCGCTAGACTCGTCTCTGGCTTGCGTTTTAATGGTGTATAATGTATTATGTTACAGATTCAGTTTAAATTCTCTGTAATAATTTAACCGAACACTATAGTGGTTTCGAATCCCAGTCAGAACAACACTGCGTGAGAAAAGGAAAAAAAAAATTATTTTTTCATTTGACAAAGCTGAGAGAGCAGCTATTCATCTGTGCTGTGTGTCCGCATCCTTCGTGAGGAAGGACTCCTCTCTGATCCTCACACATTTCACCGGTCTCTCCCAGTCATGACAGTTAACGCCACTCGTCACAGGATCCGGACAACACCCAGTTTCATTTGCAGGATTTTTCAAGGCAATGAGAAGAGCCCAGGGTCGTATTCAAGGTTTCAGAATTTATAGTGTCGGTTACAGAATGATTCGTCATCGACGAAATGAAAGTGACTCAAAGGAAGCAGTCGCAGTCCTACGGAGACAGCTACTTCCTGGTACGTTCCTGGAAGTACTAAAAGCACGCGGTCGCAGTCCTGCGGAGGCAGCTAGCATCCCAGTATTGACCTAGAGGACTATTGAAAACCATCAAGAATCTCAGGCAGGACATGCGGTATCTCAGGTATGATTCAAACCTGACACCCCTAGAATAGAAGTCCAGATTTATAACGTTACCATTACACCAACCTTCTCCGTGATATCCCACTTTTATTAACGGAACTGTGCTCAGATACGGTCCGCCGCATAGCATATACTTTTAATCGTTCAAATTCTGCATGAATACATTGCCTGTCAGAAGTAGGTATTTGCTACAAATTAGCTTCAACGAGGGTTTTATGTGACATTCACTTCACCAACAACAAGGACTGCAGTGCCATATCAAGGTTTCAGACACAAAATGTGTGTTGTGTGTTAGATAGCAGTAAAAATATGGGGCAAATTCGAGTGCAAGATCACTAAATGTCGAACGAGACAATTCAAAATTGTACTGTAGACACACAAGGATGTTATTCTTCTCCAGACAGCTTGCTTCCACGAATACGAATCCACGACACTCAGCAATTAGTGATTACAACAGCAAGTGTGTTCTGGAGCGAGTCTTCAATGAAACAGCCTTTTCTTCTAGTATCGACAAGCAAAGGCAATTTAGTGTTTCAAGACGGTCCATATACCAAATTGCCTCACAGGTCTGAGCGCCTTGTCTGCGCGTTGTAACAAAATTGAACTCTTGGTCCAGTCAAAATCACGTGATCACCGAGAAACCTGGAGACTGTTTTACGCGATGCAACGTTAGTGGAGGGAGACCTATAAAATAACAAGGAGTTTGCAACATTGGTTTGCATTTACTTAATTTTACCAAGAACAGATCGCAGAATAAAAAGATAGCATGGAACGATGATATCACGAACATTCCCGTATTCGAAAGCATGTGTCAGGAACTGTAAAATATAAGGCCGAATAATACAAACTAAAACCCATACTTTAATCTAGAAGTAGGAGTTTAATACTTATACGTGTAGTTTTACCTACTTTAAAGCCATAACTTCTTAAGCACTTTGTCTCATCTCAGTGGAAATAGTAACACTATTTGAGTCTAACTGTTCTCGATATATCGTCCTCTTACGATATTTGTGAAGTTAAGATCTCTTCTACATATATGGATGATGTAAAATAATATAATGCCATTTGCATAACTTTTTCCAGCCTCGTGGCGGCTTCCTGTATATGAGTCGAAACATGTCGCATTAATATCATACTACAGAAAAAATTAGCTGTGACTGATGGCTATTATTCTCACACCGCGTGCACCTGATACCTTCCTAGGCATCTCTGATATACGAAGATAAAAAAATACCGTGAAAAAATAAATAAGCGCGCACACATTTGTTGCCGTTATGTTTTGTCGTTAAAATACAAATCAGAGTCAAATTTTAACTCTGAAACTAACAATTTCAAAGTCGAGAATCTTCTGAATCGAAGTACTCAGCCATGAGTATTATTAATTACTCTGACCTGAAGGAGTGGAGAAAGGGGGGGGGGGGCCTACAAAAGCGATTTTTGACAGGTTTCATGAAATTCTCTCTTCAAAAAATGTCACGAAGTTTATTGAACAACTAAATGTACTTATCCAAACCGATAGATTATCCCGCGAAGTGGGTAAATAACTACCAATCTACGCTAAGTAACGTCCTAGAAGAGAGAATATCTCTTTAACACTATCTTCTGCACGTCTGCCGTGTTTTGTACTGGATCAGTGTCGGTCAGCACAAAGAATTTTCGGATTTATTTGAAACAGACTCCAGTGCAGAAAATGAACAATTTTCACGTAAAATTGGTTTAACAAATTGATTAATATTACAAAGGTTTATGGCATAAATAAATTATACTTCCACATCTATAACTTCAGTGTCATTGACAAATAGTTTTTATTTCTGTAAAAATTAATGGATTTTTGTATTTCGGTTTGTGCTCTATGAGCATGTCACGATATACGTAGTTCACTCACCAACAAATGCACTATTTATTAACTTGGATAAACTTTTTAAATTTACATTAAAATACACAATAATGTCGCTCCTACATGTTTCGGTCTTTAATGACCATTACCAGAGAGCTTCATGTGTACCTAACTTAAGTTATATTTATGTTAAAACACTCGGTAAAATTACGTCGTTCTATATATTAGGTGATTTGGCAACATGTCGTAGAGCGGTATGTGTGTTGCGTGCTGTGCAGGGTGAGAGAGAGAGTCTCACTCTGCACAGCACGCAACACACATACCGCTCTACGACATGCTGCCACATCACCTAATATATAGAACGGCGTAATTTTACCGAGTGTTTGAACATAAATATAACTTAATTTGGGTACAGATAAAGCTCTCTGATGATGGTCATTAAAGACCGAAACATGTAGGAGCGACATTATTGTGTATTTTAATGTAAATTTAAAACGTTTATCCAAGTTAATAAATAGTGCATTTGTTGGTGAGTGAACTACGTAGATATCAAAACGCACAGTGCAACGATAAAAAAAGTCACGATTTATATGAAAGTTATGGGTTTTCCCGTATTCATGATGTTCTTCTAAAATTTAATATCAACAGAGGCAAACGGCTGTAGCGGACAGCACGATTAGAGGTACTTACAAATATGCACAGCACCTCAAACTACCCGCAGCTGCGCCGAGCACAGTACGCATTTTAGGTACTAACCTGACGTAGAAAAGATAGTGTACAACCTGCCACGTAATGCGCCCTAAGAACCAAAACCACCGACAATCCTACTCGAGTAGTTGATGTCCCTGTTTAGTACAGCTCGTCGGGTTGAACCCACCCCCACAAAAATTGATTCCTTTCTGTCCGTCCAGGCAAATACCAGGAAACAACGACAGCTTCCTTTCAAATCACCTTCCAATTCACTATCCTTGACTCGTTCTGTTATAAGCATCGTTAAAAAAACAATAATTAATTAACCTTTTAAAGCCTTCTTGTTACGTGATGCACCAGCAAGTTTAACATTCAAGAATCATACGTTTTGCCCACACTGTGTTTATGTGTTTTGTGATTATCTGAGAACAAATAGCGACTTGTGTCACTTACATCATAAACTGATGGTTTTATAACCGAGATTAAAAGTGTTTACTGCGCGGTAAGAAATTGGTGTTCGAAAAAAGCAGCCTGCTCTTTGTCTGTAAATGGTTAAACACTAAACTAATTTGCTAACCAAATCACTGAAAAAAGAAGCTTGCAATAACTGCAGTACTGCAACCAAATAAACGAATTTTAATGATCTGGAAGCATCCTTAAAGAAAAGCCAGATGGAAGGAAAACTTCACATCTTCAGGACCGGGGCAAAAACTTCACGTACAAACAAAGGGCGAATACCTTAACATAAGGGGCCTGAATGAAGCAAAATAAATGTGAATACATCCTCTACAGTTAACTATGAGTCGTCGCTTCAAAGTCTGCGATATATTCAGCGGGACTTGTGATAACAAAACCAGTCTTGATGATGATAATTCTTGTTTCCTAGAATGTTAACTCTTGTAGACTGTAATTATTTATCTACGTTTCGCAGGACTGTTGTGCCTCCTTCTGCCTTGTCTAGCACTCCAAGTAGTTATTGGACTGATTTACTCTGAAGATGGAGACACTACACTCCAATTTCGATACACCAGTAACTATAATAAGAAGTTCTGACACGTAAGGCCCGTGTACTTCATGCTTAAACAGCCTGTTAGGGTGAGATCATAACAGGCAGAGTGTCAAAAGACGTGTTAAGTTCGAACATAAAGTTATCTTTGCGCCTCAGAGGATTACTTTCCCGTCCCGCTTTATTTGGATATGGATGAGGCAACGTGAGGACCGGATAACTCAGGGTCTGGATAGAAATCAGTAGCTACACTTGTTAGTAAGGTGATGAACAGCTTCGCTGGTGCTCTTTCCCCGCAACCCAACCCACGAGCAATGTGCGAGCGCGTATACGTGTGCGTGTGTGTGTGTTTGTTTGTGTGTGTGTTTGCCCGCTAATTCAGTTGCAGGTAAGGGTGCTAATTGGCTGATTATGGTGAAGAGCATTCCAGTCGAAAATAACCTAATTTGGTGCTTTGAAATGTCATGACGTACTGGAAGGTAATGCCGTGTAGTTTGGCAGTAGGGTAGCCGCGCTTCTGGTAATCACCTGTATCCATCTTCACGATACAATATCTCATCTAAATTGTACCTTGTAGTTTCTGAGGCCATTCGCTCATGGGGGCAGTGGGTGAGACCGCATTAACTTCGCCGTTAAGCGGTAGGCGACAGTGCTGCAACCTGTCCGCAGACACAGTAAACCTAGTCATCGCGATTAGTCGCCATTGCAGCGGCTTTACCGCGTAACAGAAAAGAAAATTGTTTCATTTGTTCTCTCGCTAAATTTGACGATTTAAATAGCTGAGTGTAAGAACAAAGCCTTCTTTATTTTGCGTCGTTGTACATAACTCGCAATACTTTCTAAGTTAAAGCTTGTGAAAAGTTTTAATCCACCACACGTAACATGACACAACGTTTGAATTTGTAGTACGAATAGACCTGCAGCACAGAAGGCGATACTGCCTAGCTTAGGGCAATATTGCGCATTGTAGTTAGATCGTGTGTTGCGTGAGAAGTAAACTTGAACAACTTGAATACTGCTGTAGTTCGGGATGTGATGTGCATTGTGTTAGCAACTTACCGACGTTTCGGAAGAACGTACTGCCTACATCTTCAGGGTTCAATAATAATTTGCGTCGCCACTGATGTCTGTGATCTTAGATGGCTGTAAAAACACTTACATGGTATTAGTCCCGGCTTGTAAAAAGCGTAAAGTTATGTTAGTATGTGAATTTATTAAATAGGCTTTTGTGAGGAAAAGTAGATTGGGAGGTATATATAGGACAGCTAAATGCAGCATTTCATTCACTGAAATCAGAAAGGCCTCCAGGAAAACCCGGTCAAGCATTTAGCATTCTATATTGCAACTTGGACTGACAACCGTACGAATATTTATCAGCTAGGTAGAAAGGCTAAGGTTACTGACAGACAAGAGAGGTTCAACGAGTCGAATGTGAACAAAACTCATGAGAAGGAATCATCATGTTTACACCATGCATCAATGATATCTAAACAGTTTATTATACAACTAATGCGCAATATATAATATGTAGATACAATTAAAATTATAAAATATTTGAAAGCACAACGAGGTAAATCCTATGTTATACTTTATTATATCTGTTTTTTTTCACTTCATGTTATTTTGGCTGTGAATGTTTCTCTAAAACAGACCGCCCTTGTTTTATCTAATTAAGTCGGAATATGCTGCCATAACACCGACCTTGTCCGTGTCGACGGAAACGATAGAATCATTCTTGTAATTTTTAGCCAATCACTGTACAAGGCTCCCTGATGATGGATCCTCTGTGATCCGAAATATGTTGGAGCACTTTTAAATATTTTACAATTTTAATTGTATCTACATATTATGCATTGTGCATTAGTTGGATAATAAAGTGTTTAATCATGAGAAGGAACTTTGTGATAGTAACACGCCTGATGATACTGATGTCTTTCAAGCAGAAGTATGTTCAGTCCTTGATGAATATGGACGAGATGGCGAACTATGTTGCAGGGGTGTAAGCTGTTCGCAATGGACTCGTTCAGGATACATGAATGGCATTCCCTAAAGAATAATACCTCAGATCTGCGCATAAAGAAGGGGGCATGTCGGAAGAAGGGAAACAAATCATAAGTTTTGTAAAATGTTTAGAAGTAAATTTTATGTTTTTTTGGCCGTGCATCTCGATACATCCGTGTAATGAAAACCAACTTGATGCACCATTTATCCTCAGTTTATTTCGTCAGTCAACCTCTACATGTTTCGGGCATATTTGTAGCCCATCATCATGAGGTACACTGTATATATACGGTATACCTCATGATGATGGGCTACAAATATGCCCGAAACATGTAGAGGTTGACTGACGAAATAAACGGAGGATAAACAGTGCATCAAGTTGGTTTTCATTACACGGATGTGTTGAAATAATAAATTTTGTAATTTTTAAACCTGTATTACATGTTCTCAGAAACAAAGTCTCATTTCTGGTGGTACCTTTCTAAACGTTTGTATCCCGTCTGGTCTTCAAACCGGTCCGACCCAGAAGCTCTGTTAAATAACGACGTAATTTTGACAAGATGGAACTTCTGATATAAGTGCGCAGAATTACACTGCAAAACCTAAACACCCTGTGGGTTGCGAAATTCTGCCCACGTGTTTTGTGCTTTTCCGTGTCTGCATTTTTTAAATTTTTATTATTATTGTTTCATAATACAGTAAAATAACTGGAAAACCCTTGTAATTATATGTGTAACCCTGTGGTTTGGTAATGACACTTTAAGCTTAGGTGTGTAGAATTCGATCACTTTCCCGCAATAATTCAATAGTTTTACAATCCGAGTAGACGCTAACATTAAATACGTATCTATGTATTTTTATTTGGGATGAAACTTACAAATTAACTATATCTCTGTTGCCTCTATCCTTCTCCTGCGCTTAAAATTCTCTTAACAAACTCTGACACAAGGCAAACAACACCACTGATTTTCCCTTTTCATTAAAACAGGTGTTGAAATCTCAAAGATGAAATGTAAGTCTCACAGTATCTGTATTTCTTTGATACGAATGCTAAAGTTTTGCTGTGTTTGAAGATGGTTATATTTACAATTTTACCCAAAAATAAATTGAAGTTACGCAGAGTAACCGCATTACTCATTACCGAAACTCTGTGCGAAAGTTCAGCGCGTACGAGAGTGAAACTATATCTTTAGAGTAGGCAGCTGGAATATGAGTTTTCAGATCAGTGGAATGGTTCAACCGTCTTTATAAAATGAAAAGGAAGACACCGAAAACAAACTAAAAATACACTGCATTTCAATTATTACAGATCATATCAAACTATGGGATGGACATTTTGAGGCCAAAGCAAGCGATTGTGGTTCCATCTGCAAGGCGAAGAAGAGAACTTTTTTGATTTGCATCTCTTCATTTAGAGAATCCAGAGTATTCTGGATTTAAAATAATTCGCAACGGTTGGAAATCAAGTGAATTATTCATAACATAGAAATTAATATAAAATGTCGTGTAGCAGGAGCACAGTTAATATCAAATCCTGAGAGAATCAATTTAAATATTCACGACAGCTACAAGCCAATTTCAATAAGCCAAAGAGAAAGGAGCGTCATCAAGAACGGAAGAAGATAACTCCGCCGGCATTCTGTACAGTTAATTAATGAATAACTGTAAATGTACGAGAAACTTGAATTGGGTTGGGTTCAGTGCAAGGAATAAACAAGCCTGCAAACAATTCTGCCAAGATTTGGATAGGTAAGTTGGAAACTGTGTTATTGGCATTCTACAGTTGGAAGCAATAAAAACAAAATTAATCTAACACACGCAGTATGAATATCTAATTGTTTCTCGTTGTTCAGTACCAATATGGCACTTGTTCGGCCAAAAAACTGGAGAGTGAATGAATTTTTTTTTTTTTAATTTAATGCTTCCTAATTCCCCTAAAAGCAACATGGAGCGCGCTTGGTACAGAATCTGCACATAAACTAACGACACACCAAACACACACCAAAAAGTCAGAAATAACTTTACATACCGGACTAATCAGATCTGTTAGACATCGACACAGAAATACAGATTTACAGGCGGCAGAGAAATAAGGAAATAGATGTGCAAATGGGTGTTTATTTGAAGTATGTTTGTCCCTGCATCGTTGTGTATGCGTAGAGAAGAAAACTAACTAGATGCTACTGAATGCTTTATTGGACTTATAATCTGCTCAAAATGTTTCGGGCACTTATATGCCCATCATCAGGAGCTCGAGACTATACTTGTGTTATTGCCGCATATGGTATATAATGACTTGGTTACTGCTGGTCGGCTGTCACAAGCAGAGCAGCAGACTATGCGTCCGGGATGAGGGAAATTGTGCGACTCGCGAGTCGCACAATTTCCCTCATAGTCTGCTGCTCTGCTTGTGACAGCCGACAAGCAGTAACCAAGGCATTACATACCATATGCGGCAATAACACAAGTATAGTCTCGAGCTCCTGATGATGGGCATATAAGTGCCCGAAACATTTTGAGCAGGTTATAAGTCCAATAAAGCATTCAGTAGCATCTAGTTGGTTTTCTTCTGTATGTTTGTAAATGGATGGTTTCAGGTTCTGTATCGCATCACCTATAGGCTGGTACACTTCTGCCGCGCAACAGGTTTTAGTTTAATAAATGAAGGGGTGAAGGAAAGATTAGTATCAGTATTAGTTGCAGAGTTCGAAGAAAGAACAGTTTGCAGCTTATCAGTTCACAAGGTCTGCCAGATACATCCAGTGACAGAATGGTGAGGTAAAGATGTTGCTATGGCAGACGTCTGTAACATATAATGGAGATATACAGCGAAAATAAGGCCAAGAAAATGTATTTGTACATTATCCTCCAATGGAATAAGATTTCGGCCTAAACTTTTCTTTACGCAAAAAGAGAATTATTAGGAGACGGCGTTTCAGGTGTTTTCGTTCGACGCTAGTTCATCCTGACGCAATCCGCGTCAATTGAAAGACATGAGACTTGTCTTAGGGAATAATCGGGAACAACCCGACAGTGGTGTTGCGCCCCACAACCCAGCAGTCAAAATTCACTTACAACTTTGTTTATGCACAGTTACTGCACTCTAAACGACGCTGAACAGGATAAGCACCGTTACGTCGCGTCCCATATAAATAGTTACAAATAAAGGACACAGATATTTTTGTTATATCACGGGCCATCTTTAACTTTCAATTCTTTAAACCTTCTTAATTTAAGATTTACATCGTAACTTGACAATTAACTGCATTTGATCGTCAAATTAATCTGAATGTTGTGCATTAAATTTAAAACTGTTATGTTTAGTAGTCGCAGCCCCAAGTCTGTCTACGTAACGATGAATGTCAAACAGTCACATGTCTCTTTTCTGCAGCACAACTCAGAATGACCTTATCCATTCCAACAGAACGATATAAAACACGAGCTCCACAAATTCTGAACAATACAGAGTGGGAAGGAGCTTGAGAAAATCAGTCTGCATGGTGTCAACAGACAAGATCTCTGAAGGAAATTCAGCGGGAACAGAGTTAGGGAAACATATCTGTGGATATTACTACATAAGTTCAGTCAGATCCATCGGTGAGAGAGATGACAAGAGATAATCTTCATTGGCATCCAACCAGATAATGATATCCACATCACATCAAACCATAAGCTTTGTTACAGTGTCAAATATACGTATTTAGAGTAACACTAAATCATTTTTAGGCTCTTTCGAAAATTGCGAAAAGTAGCTATAAGCTTTGTCATACTCCTCCGTCTGTTCGTCCGAATGGAACAACTCGGCTTTCACTGGAAGAAGTTTCATGAAAATTGATATTTGAGGATTTTTTAAAAATCCGTCGACATAATTCACGTTTCATTAAAATCTGGCGAGAATATCGGGATCTTTACATGGAGAGGTATGTACCTTTATGATAACATCTCTGAATTCTTCTTAGAATGAGAAATGTTTCGAAGTTAAAAAAAATTAAAACACAAATTTCATGTCCAACGACTTTTCCCCCCAAAAATCGAGCCTTTTATGAGATAACGTAGGAAGATATGGTAGAGCCAGACAGGCAACAGATGGCACAATATTGGGGTGCATGCGCTTTGTATGCTGGATAACTGAGTATTTCATACTTGTTGTCTTTCCATGGCAACAATGGTTGGGCGGACGCGCCATAATGTTACGTTTATACCTACAGTGCCTGTCTTGTCACAACTGTGAAGAGAAAAACAGGTGTCTTTTAATTGTGCCTACTCACAATAATACGATTCATGCGTATCACATGTCCACTGCTTTGAAACATATTTCATACGTTGGGTGCTACAGCCTGCATAGAACGCAAATGAGAGACCGACCGGAGCTATCACATTCCGAAACACTAACTGAAACAAGAAATAACATTTAAAATTTACAGGTAGATAGAAAGGGACTTAACGGAGTATTTTAAATAATACCAAACCTTCTGAACACAGAACAGTTGGGAGACTTATTCAAAAAAAAAAAACAGAGACGATGTTAACTTCACACACTGCAGTTTGTATTTTACTTAAAGTTGCCATGTCCCATTCTACAGTAATTACAATTTAGGCTATACTCTTTTTACCTCGATACGAATATGGGTTCAAAAAATTGTGACATGGCGGACAACATTTCTTTTCCTTATCGTCTGAAACACCAGATTAACCTAGACCACTGTTATACGAGATCCTAAGCAAAATACATCAAAAGCAGGATGGAACGATTTAAAAAACCCGTCCTGCAGTTAAAGTTTATGAGGACACGAGATTAACTCAGTAAAAAAATATGTTCGAAAAATTGCTTCTGTGAAAAGGGTGATGAATCTTCGGGCTCCATAATGCCAAGATAACTTATGTTCAAGTGAATGCCGTCACGTTGAGAAGAAGTTTTTTTCTTTCTTTCTTTTTAAGCACGTCACAGGCAAACGTCGCCTATGTCAAAATCAAATGTGACAGCCGTTAACTCCACAGCTACAAACATGTCCGCCGCATGGGGTGTGTACTGCGAATATGCGAGCAGCTTATGCAGTGTCAAACTGCACAGCATTACAAAAAACACTTGTACTTGTCTGGAATGAACAAAATGCGACAAGGCCTTCGGAAGCACTTGACACAGTCGAGTGTGGCCCTCAGCAGCGTGTGAAGCAGCATAAACGCCATTTGCGTTAATGGACTGTATTGCCAATAGCCACAAAACTACGGGAGTTACAAATGTGTAATGAATTCAGTTTGCAACGGAAATTTTTCAGCTCTCTCGTTTTTATATGCAATACATTTTGTAAATTGCTACTTGTGACGCTCTACGTACTGTAGATCTGTACATCGGAATGATAAAGTATCTTTCGAAGATACATCAGTTTTAGACGCCTTAATAGATAACATTTGCTGTGGCAGTATCGTTTTTAACTTGTTTTCGGAAGGTGCCTTTTCCGAATCTCGGACCAGACACCGGCTATCCTGACTGACATTCCAATGGTCAGTAACCTATACTAAGACGCGATCGCTTGGTTCCACTTCCTTCCCAATTCATGCATGCCTTTGACGCTGTGACGTATTCACTCAACGTCGAATTAGACCAAGAAGCTGCAGTTAAAATAAAAGAGGTCATGTAGGTATGGCGTCACACTGTGTTGGCGGTACCTTCTCAATTTTCCTAATAGCCAAGTACTATCTCACCCGAAGACGACGATTTTATGGCGACTTAATTGCGCCGACAACAAAAATATGTATTTTCATTTCCATGTTAAGTGCCCGATATTGTAGCCCGATTTTAACAAAAGTTGGGTTTTGTCGACAGAACTTCATAGACTTATCCAGGGCCCAACTTCACGGAGGTCCGTCCATTTGGTGCGGCGCAGACAGACGGACAGATACACAGACGGACCGACAGACGGACGGGTATGACGAAGCCAATAGGCGCTTTCCGCGACTACACAAAAGACCTTAATTAATATTTGTTGCACGATGTTTATGGGACTGTACCGTCTCGCCCACGTAACTGCATAAAACTCTATTAGAGGCCCACCGTATAACTAAAGTCATCTAATTACCGTCACTCAGCAACTGCAGTACATCATCCGACTGTTTTGAGTTTATCGTGAATGTCTTTGAAAAGTGCAGCCTAAAACAGAACTAAGGAATCAGCCGACTTGATGTGAGTAGCAGTCGACTCTGTCAACGTAGAATCAACATGCATTGTGAGAGTTCATAGAGAATTGTTTTTTAATATAGCGCCACCCTCACAGAGCGCCAACGAAAGTGTCAACAGAAATTCCCTATTATACCGCATCTCTATTTACCACCACCCTCGGTACACTACCATAAATTGCAGTAAAAACAGTGGCGCTATATTGGCGGTTGACTGCATTCTGTAACGGTTTTCGAACGTCTAAACCATGGGTGAAAAGAAGAGGCTATTAACAAGTACCACCGCTTATCAGAGAGCCAACGTATGGGTGATGATGGCAGAGGTTGATGGCCTACGGTCAGAAAAAGGAAGTTCTCTGAAGACACAACAGTTGTGACTGTCACTGGCTACCAAGGTGTATGAAAGACATTTAGCAAAAGTCAGAAACGAGAGAACAGTCTTGAGCGCCAAGGTTTGATTTTTTTCCACTCTGTGAAAACTGAAACTTATGTAAAGTATAATTAATACTTTACTCGTTGAATGAATCAGACTCTAAATATGTGGCAGACGCCGTCTCTTCTAACCTGACAACTTCACAGTAACCACTTACAACAAATCGTGTACGATAGATGCAAACTGAAACCGAGAGCCAACTCGACTGAAGGTTTCATGTACGTATGTACCAGTAAGCATACCGACAGAAACACAAGTTTTTATGACGGCTTGATTTCATATATCCGTGAGAACCAAGCGATATACTTGAGTGGACGCTGCTTATGCCTCTTGCTATTTTGAAACCAGTTCGGGTAGTAAAAAGGCGCACACCCCATATGGCTTCAAACTCCATCGCGAAATACCTTTTCTCTTTTTTCTTTCTTGTTTCACTTATATATTTTTGTTCTTTTCTTTTCCACTTAGTCTTTTTCTCTCCTTTTCTTTTTTTCTTTTTTTACGTCTCCCGTTCGTGCACCTGGCGGTGGACTCACGTTACGGTGCTGCTTTACCTCAAACCACCGCCCAGGGAACTTTACTTCCTTCCTCTCCTGTCTGTTCAGGACCCTCCACGCTCTAGCAACCCTACTGGCTAGCGTCACATTCTCTTTGAACCAATCACCGCCCACACTGTTCCCTATATAAATGCGCACCTAAGGGCTCCCGGCAATTCACCTAAGCGCCTGACAAACGTCGCATACCTCCAGTTTGCGACAGAGTCAGTCTGGGCTCGGAATCCAGACAGCCAACCAACTAAATTTTATCCCTCCCATACTTAGTGCAGGGCAACCTAGGCCCTAGTCTTAGGCATGATCAGTCAAGGCCCTCAGCCTGACTTCAAAATCGTTGGCGTAAGCATATCCCCCTCTTAGAGTTTAGGTGTCTGTTACAGAGCCCAGAGATGCAGTCAAATGCAGGAATGGCTAAAAGACAGGGGGACGTCGACTTGCTCTTCGCACAAGTCTCCGCCCACCAGTTAACACTTTGGTTTATTTTGGCTTGGCTCCCGGCTTTCTTCTTGGACTGCTTGACCATTGAAGCTGGGACTCATAAGTACTCCCGCAACCAATCTATGCCGCGTTAACTACCTAGAAGAGTGAAGATCACATTTACGCTGAGAGGGAAGCCTGAATTCACGCATGCCTTTGCTTGATTTATGAATATATTGTATGTCCACTACCAAAGTTTAAACCTGTTCACAAATACAGCTAAAACTTTTCACTTCTGCGAACAACATGTTTCTTCTACAGCTTTAAGTGGATTAATAAGGAAATGTGTACAATTTATTGCAGACTGTCTCCAGACATATCCTTAATGACTCAATATAAATTACTGTCCACTACCAGAAATGTTACTGTGGAAATATGGGTGGGTAAATTCGCGATTAGTTATGGAAAGCATTAAGACATAAATTTTCCCCCTACATAATTCCGCATAGAAGTTCACTTTACTTACTTTTAGTAAGAGCGACTTACTTTGCAATCAGGTAACCTGTAGTAGTATGTCTCGTATATACATGTATATATTACTTCATGACTCTATTACTTCAATGGACGGTTTTGCAGCCTCTATTCCAAAAGAAAGTTACGGTTACAGACATTCCCTAAATTACGCAGTTGTTAGGTTCCGAAAGATTCGGCGCAATTCGGAAGTTTGCGCCAATCGGAATAGAGTGTACATATGGCCAGCTACATCTGTATATACAACGGATCATTTGGTATCTAAACTCCTACATTCTGGAATCCGATCACCCGCAGCATGACCCCCACATCGCATGTGTTATGGCCCAGTAGCGCTTTTCCGCCACCCCCGTCTCACTGCGCTTACATTCCAGAAAGGAAAAATTCGGCGCGCGTTTCAAAGATGTTATTTCAATTCTTTACTCTTTATAGTCTGGAGGTTGAAGCTTCGGTACACGTGTGATGAACTAGGCGACCAGAAGAGTGGAGTTCTGTAAACCTCAGACCTTCAATAAAGCCATTACTGTCTGTAAAATTGCTTGCAATGTAACATATCAACTGCAGTGTGCAAACTTTTACATTTGTGAAGCCGCTTTAACTGCAATCCTTAATTGAATTACAGCAAATTCATCTTTATTAGAATTACGAATAGTAATTCTCAGTTCTCCACACACAGTCTTGGTAGCTGAAATAGAATAGAATAGAATAGAATAAACTAGACTAGACTAGACTAGAATAGAATAGAATAGAATAGAATAGAATAGAATAGAA
>Ga0123355_10004352_pt1 | contig 20598 bp, 12 predicted proteins | sample TergutEmb28metaG_3_FD_89872 | JGI IMG/M metagenome (GOLD analysis project Ga0123355, IMG submission 89872) | Embiratermes neotenicus P1 segment gut microbial communities from Petit-Saut dam, French Guiana - Emb289 P1 | ecosystem: Host-associated > Arthropoda: Insects > Digestive system > Gut ...
TCAAAATTGTATTATACAGCATCTGGTATCATCACACTGAAACAAGTGAGTGGTCTAAAATTACTAAAATACAATTCTATAAATATGAGCACATAGTAGTAAAATTTATGTAAGAATTTTTCGGGTGTGATTGCTGTATATTACTTACTATAAACATGTTATGTCATGTAGATGTTACGTCTATCCAGTTGTTAAACTTATTAAAACGGTACTATGTCTATTTACATTATACGTATGTTGGCTGAGTCTATCTAGTCGTAAAATCGTATAAATTGCTGATTAATTGTTGTACCTATAAGGTTATGTTTGTCCGGTTGTTAAAATTGTTAAAAATACGATGTCTGTTTACATTACTTATCTAAAAAGTTGTGTTTATCTAGTTATTAAGATTTATTATAAGATAAGTCTATTTACTTTACATTAATTGTCGAAACTAATTACTAAGATTAATTACTAAGATTGCACTGAGATGCACGGTAAGCAAACCATCAAAAAATTTACAAAAGCAGTATTAATATCTCAACAGCTACCTGTAGGTAAAGCAAATACGTGACGGTAATGTTACTGCTATAGGTACCATAAAGACAACTGGAGTGCGAAAGTGTAGCTAAACACATTCTTAACCTAAGCAAAGAAAGGAGTGTTTGAATATCTTTTCGCCACGGCCGCTGTACACCGGAGAAATCACCTCCAGTATCACTGAATGTTAGGGTATGTGATCTCAACCTCCGTCCGGAAACTCTGAAGAAGAGATGTGTCTTGGGCTTACAAGGAATCGAACAAGATTATTTTGATGCGAAGCTTGTAGCCTAGAATAGAAGAGAAAACATAAAAGGAAAAGGAAAAGCCATCCATGTAGACGCCTATTACAGGGCCTAAGTGTTCCAGGATTTTGAGGCTCCCGGATTTCAAGAAAATCGGTACATGAAAGTGGTAAGTTTGTCAGCCTTACGCACTGGCAACCCTTACACCCCAGAAAATGTTCCTGGTACTCACTTATGTTACAGGCTGAGTCGACCCCAAGGCTATAGTGCGGACGAAAGTATTATGTCAATAAAAAATTTCAATGACACCATAAGAAATCGAACTCGCGACCTTCCAGAGAAAACATAATACATCAATAATCACAAGACAGTTATCAGATACATAACACGTATCAGCTACGTAATGTACCCTTAACTAGTTCTTGTTTTCCCATATAAGGTGTTTTCAGGAGCAGAAAAATTTAACAACGCTATATGAAAAGGTAACACGAGGTTTCAAAAAGGTTATCTGATACGTAGTACCTGGATGTTAAACTTTTTAAACAAAATTATAATCATGTTGAAAATTTTACAATGATGTATCTTTTAGCTTCCGCTCTTGTCTGTTAATTAGACCATTTTTACGCATGAAAATGGAAAAACACGAAAAATGTATGTCAATGTGTGAGCACGGTTTGACAATAAATTATGCATAGGCACTGCCGCTAGGTTTCGCGCGACCGGAACCCCAGACTACTAGAAATAATGCAATCCGGAAGGTCCCGTAACAGCCTATATCTATCAAGTATTTTAGTCATTTTCTTAAATTTTGAAGCATGTTCCGTGTCGGCGTCAGTATTCCAACCTGCACTTCACACTTCTCATGCAGGCTTTATTCTACTAACTTCACAAATTTCCGCCCAAAGTAGCATTTCTGACGTTATTCACAACGTCATTGATTTCGTCAGAAGACAACGCTCCAGTTACAATATTTACTAAAACAAATATTTAGTCCCTAGGCACGAATTCTTTTCTCTACTGCATATTAAAACACTCTACACCACCATCTTTCCTTCTTCGCCGTCACCAACGTTGTACCTTCCCTTCAGTCCACCTTTAGAAGAACGAAGTTTGGGAACTGTTTGGTAGTTCAAAGAGCCGTTAATTTATTCGTTACTTACTTACTTACTCCATGGTGCAGAGTCCTTCTTGAGAAGCTAACTGGTTTGCAGCTAGTCAAGAAATTCCCGCATTTCACGGAACCTGAAGATTCATTACCGCACTCACAAGCGTCCGCCAACTATCTTTATCCTGGGCCAGCCCTATCCAGTCCATATACCCACATCCCACCTCCTGGAGATCCATTCTAATATTATCCACCCATCTACGCCTAGGTCTCCATTCCATTACTTCCATTTATTAAATGTAGCATCCCTTACTAAGTTCCGTCCATCTCCTCTTTCTTCTTCTTCTTCTTCTTCTTCTTCTTCTTCTTCTTCCTCCTCCTCTCCTTCTTCTTCTTTTTCTTCTCTTCTTTTCATATTTTTTCTTTAGTCTCCCAACCTTTGGTTTTCATGTTTTAAGTGTTAATTATATTGTTGATTACTTGTGAGGTTTCCACCACAAGCAAATATTTCTGATACACAATTCGTTTTTACATTCACGGAGGGGAATGGGGAGGGAAATTATTTTCTTTCGAGAAGAGAATTTAATCTTGCCAGAATGTGAAATTAAATTTTACGTTAGTTGTAGTGACCTTCAGTTTTTAATACATAACAGCGTGAAATATTATTACTTCAGAGTTAGAAGGCCGTAATGAATTTCTTTGAAAAGCCAGCTACTAGCTTTACTTTCATACGCCGAAAATCTTAACACTTCAGCGCCATGAGCTGTGCACTAGCTGACAGATACGTGTTACTTCACCTCTAAATATATTCTTACATGTTACGGTACTGTTTGCACGAAGATGAGGATCAAATGTTTATCTTCAAGCAAAGGAGTGGAAAGAAATGCAGTAGGTAGTTTGCATTGAAACGTGTTCGGAATTTTTCTCGGCTCATAATACTCCATCTTTGCCAGTACTGCATACATTTTCTACCTTTCTCATGCGGGCCACAAGATCCACATTTTTTAAAATGCACGATTATTTTAATATATAGCGAATAGCAAAAATTCCTAATATTAAGTGCTGTTACCGAGAAAAGTTGGTCCCTGTTACCATGGCAAGGTGCGTCCTCGGGTTGCGGATGGAGGTACGGCCTCCAATATGGAGGGTAGCTGCGAATATATTGAATAAGCAGTCGCATACAACCGACAAGGGGTGGTCATGCAGCTTGGGGTTTGGGCGAGGTGATAACAACTCCTCACCGTAAAAACTTATCTTGTTACGCCTTATTCAAACAGGCCTCGGACCTGGACTGATTCTATGGTGCGACCTACGCAATGGAAAAGGACTTGAAAATCGTTACGTGGAATGTTAAGACCTGTATAGGGCAGGTTCCCTTACAACTGAATACTACAAGAAGGAAGTGAAACGTTTAAAGTTAGAAGTCTGGCGAGCATACACAGTACGAGTATAATAAAAGAAAATTAAGTGAACACTACCAAGAGGAGTTAAAACGGCAATTCTAACAGTTACTAACAGCCAAAAGAATATATAGGAGACATTTTTAAAGACAATATTAAGAAATAAGGGTAAATGTTGGACTAAGTTCTACAAGTATGTTAAAGGCGTAAAGGAAATAGGGAAAATATTCCGGCGATCACAGGTTGAAATGGTCGGCTCATTAAAGTTTCGATAGAAAAGTCTAAATCTCTCAACCTTTACTATTCTTCGGCATTTAGCAGCGAGCGTAACATCCCGCAAACACAATGCACAAACGCAGGTAAACCCTTCGCCGCTAATACTATAATCATTAGGAAACGATTGGCAGCGATGGGAGAAAATAAATCAAAAAGGCTTGACAAAGATTCTGGCGAAATTCTAAAACTAGGTAGTGAAGCCATGATTCCATACCTTGCGCGACTAAGGGAGTGGAGAAAACTACATAATGAGGAGCTTAATGGTCCGTACTCCTCACCCAGTGTTGTTCGGGTGTTCAAATCGAGAAGAATGAGATAGGCAGCGCATGCATCACGTATGGGGGAGAAGAGAGATGTGTACAGGTTTTAGTGGGGAAACCTGAGGGAAAGAGAACGCTTGGAAGACCTAGGTGTAGAAGGGGATAATATTAAAATGGATCTTCAGGAAGTGATGTGGGGCATGGACTGGATCGATCTGGCTCAGGATAGGGACAGATGGCAGGCACTTGTGAATGCGATATGAACCTTTGGGCTCCACAAAATACGGGGAATTTCTTGATTAGGTGAGAACCTGTTAGTTTCTCAAGATGGACTCTGCTCCATGGAGTAAGTACTACGTAGTTATTCGGAAAGTAAGTACCGTCTGCGCATATCTCTCGCGCATCCTCGAGACTGTTACTTTGCCCATGTGCAGTGACTTCGTGTATCAACTGAGAAGCCACAGACGCCATTTCGTGAAATTCGTGTTATGTTTGTTTGCTCCTGTGCGTTAAACATGTTTAAGACAATTGAAGGGGTCGCCGATTGTGAAATACGGTCTGTAATTCTTTTTTGAACGCTAGGAATGTGCTACCAAGTGAGATTCATCACCAGATCTGTCAAGTGTATGGTGACAATGCGATGAGTCTTGGCATGGTTAGGAAACGGGTTCGGATGTTCAATAATGGACGAGAGAACGTGCACGATGAGGCGTGAAGTGGTCGTCCATCTTTGGTGAATGAAGATTTGGTGCGTAAGGTCAACGAAAGAGTGCGTGACGACAGACGTTTCACAATTTCTGACCTGTCCCTGCACTTTCCTCAGATTTCAAGGACTCTACTCTATGACATTGTCAGTAGTCATTCGGGTTATCGGAAAGTGTGTGCACGATGGGTGCCCAAGTTGCTCACAGAGGAGCACAAAAACAGCGTGTTACATGTGCTTTGATATTTCTGATGCGCTATCACAAGGAAGGAGACGGCATGTTGAGCCATATCGTGAGAGGAGACGAGACATGGGTGTCCCATATCACACCTGAATCAAAACAGCATTCCTTGCACTGGAAAAAGTTCAAGCAGACGTTTTCAACAAGAAATATGTGTACCGTATTCTGGGACAGGCAAGGTGTTCTCTTGGTAAAATTTTTGCCCCAAGGCACAAAAATAAACTCTGCTGTTTACTGTGAAACGCTGAAGAAGCTGAGGCGTGCAATTCAAAACAAAAGCGCGGAATTCTGAGTCCACCATTCTTTTGCTTCACGATAACGCTCGGCCGCACTCTGCTGCTCACACTCAAGACCCCATCACCTCATTTAAGTGGGAACAAATGGACCACCCCCGGTGCAGCCCCGATTTGGCACCAAGTGATTATCACCTCTTCTTACACCTAAAGAAGTTCCTGGGCGGCAAGAGATTTGACGACGACGACGACCTGAAAGATACAGTGCAGAAGTGGCCGACATCGCAGGCGGCCGCATTCTATGAGGAGGGTATACAAAAACGTGTGCCCCGCTACGATAAGTGCCTCAAAAATGGCGACGAATATGTGGAAAAATAGTTTGAAGAATGTAGAATCTGATAACAATAAAATTTTATACGAAACCTTACTCGATTTTTTTTACAGCGAAACGTTACTTCCTTTCTGAATAAGCCAGTAAGTAAGCAAGTAAGTAAGTAAGTGTTCTTCATCCCTCTGTTGCTTCTATTTCTGCAGTTACAAGGAGTATTTACATTCTCTTCTCAAACAACCTCAAAATTTGAGCGAAATTTTAATTTTTATCTATATTCCTCTGCTGTTACACAGTTTGTATATGTGCTATAGGCACTTTAAGCCAGATTTATAAAAGAGTTTCTAATGTAAAAAAAAAAGTCACTTTGGAAAATATGTAGAGAAAGCCGGAATGCTAGCTTGTTAAAATCCGTCTTATAACTTACCTTAAACATTTCCCTTCAAGGTGGTTAATTGGCTCCTAATCTAAATTTGACATCCGATGTAGCATAGCCAATATGATTACAAGGCTAGGAGGTAAAGGGACCCTTTCAATTTCCAGTTGGGGCGCAGATCGTCATTTTCTTCGCAAGCTCCTGCACACTTAACCTCCAGTCTAAATAACAAACCACGTTCTTTCCTTAGATGTAAAGGGGTTCAGGAGTGAAACCGACCAGTTTGCTTAATATAGTGTCAAAGTTAATAATACGTAGTGATGTACGTCCAATGAAATGTACTCTCTCATATCTACGCTCTTAATTAAGCATTGAGACAAATTTGCTCTTAGTTTTCAATTCATTTTTAGCCAACAGTTTTCATGTAAGTAACCAATCACTTTCTTTAGAATAAATGACTTCATAATTTACGAAAATTGTCTTAATTTTCTGCCTATTATGTATATCATTATTTAGGAATTTAGTAGTACTAATCTATTAAACTTTTACATTATATAGAATTTGTACCAATATTTGGACGCACTTCAGCATACACAGGCAACGAAATAGAAGACAAATTGTAAGAACAGTGTACTTATGTCTAGCTTAAAATCTCCAAGCTCCATCAGACTCATCTTTGTCAGTGTTAATATTTTATCATAATTTTCATAAGAGTGAGGACTAAATTTCCGTGGAGCAGTCTTTGCTGATAGCTATTCAAGTGGTCAAGAAACTCTCAGCACTTCATTGTCTTGGTCACAAGAGCCTGCCACTGTCCATATTCTTAGCTAATCTAATCCAAATTCCCACTCACTCCATTTAACTTTTTTTTTTTTCACCTTTTACAGGGTGTTTACACATATATGACTTGAACAAACCGTGTTACTATAGTATATAATATTACATCTATTCTGTGGTTACAATTAATGGTGCTTATTGCCCAGCATGGCTGTTTTCTGTAGCTCCAGGACGTTGTGCTTTCCGTTATGTTGTTCAGATATTCTCTGAGTAGTTTTCAGATGATTCCAGTCGCCCCAATTTTCACTGGTATTACTTTCGTCTTTACATTCCACATACGCTGTATTTCAGGGCTTTATATTTTAAAATCTTATCTGCTTCTTTCTCGATAACATTTCTCTTCTGGTATTGCAATGTCAATGAACAGATATGGTTCTTTTTCATCATCTGGGATTCTGGTATCTGACGTATATTTGGGAACGGTTCTGTCAGTTTCACTTTCTGACCCCATAATCTTTTAGCCTTACCTTCACTACTACTACTACTACTACTACTACTACTACTACTACTACTACTACTACTACTAATAATAATAATAATAATAATAATTATTATTATTATTATTATTATATCTCTTAGGTCTCGTTCACACGTTTACGGTTTTCGACCAGCCGGCGGGAATTTACCGGCCGTCTGCGTAGTAGCAGCGGGAGCTATGGCCAGTAGCTGAGTCAGCAGTGGCGCAGGTGTAGTTTATAGACACGTTTACACACACCGCCTTTTACACGGCCGTATCCGAGCTATCACCTTCCATTGCGTTGTCAGTGAAGTACTGAAACAGCAGTCTTTCAGTGGTGAAGACGGGCGATGCCACATGGATTTGTTAATATATCTGGTGGATGCGAGGCCGGTGTTGTGGGACAAGACGGATGATATTTATAATGACAGGATCGAAACGAAAAAGGCAAGGAGAGAAGTGCTTGTCTTCAAGAAGACTTTGAAGCTCTAGGAGATTTTAAAAAAACGCGATTACCGAGTTTTGCCTTAATTTATTGAACATAGTTAATTGAAATTCATACAAACTTATCTTTTTTTTTTCATTTTTTGTACTCTAGAGTTCATATTTTTTACATTTGCTGTGGAACAGCTCCATCATCTGTTAGAAAATAATCAGCTACTTTATTCCATACGCTGTTCGCTGTTAACCCCCCACGTACCGATTGTCCATCAGATACATCTTCAAGACCAGTCACTGCCATAACGTCCTTAAACTTATAACCCCCCCCCAAAAGCGCAGAACAACACATGCCTTAACAAGATCCACTGTAAAGTCAAGACTGTCGCTGAAAAATTCTCCATTTATTGCTCAAAATTCCAAAAGTACATTTCACATACCTTTGTGCTCTGCACAAACGATAGTTGTAACACTTTTTTTAACACTCAGGTTAAATCCATCAAAAAGTCGAAGTATATTTCTGTTTAGCGCCAATCCCTCGCCCCCAACAAAGAAGTATGGTACGTTGGGACCTTCTGTTCCTGAAAGAGGTCTATCACTGCGTAATTCCAGCATGAAATTCACAGACTATATCGTTTAAAAATGGTAGAATCACAGTCTTGTCCGTAACTACAATGTCAACGTACACAAAGCGGTAGTTAGTGTCTGCCAAGGCCATTTATACCACCGGGGGGGGATCTTTGTAATTGTAGAACATCGAGTCACTGTGTTCCGGTTTAATTACTTGAATGTGTTTCCCATCGACGGCCCCTAAGCAATGCGAGAATTTAGCTGTTCTTTTTAACTACACAGTAGTCAATTCCCACTGCTCTTTTGTAGGTTTGGGAATACATTCTGGACGCGTTATACACCAAATAGTAAGACATACTTCTCTAACTCGCTTGCTTGTTGTTGAGATTCCAATCCAGTAAGGGAAATCTAGGTCACGAAAACTGCATTCACTCGCTAGGTATCTGAAAAAAACGCTTCCTGTAATTAATAACTTACTTGGTCACTTGCACTATCATTAAAACACACTTCAGTTCTTAACTTCTAATTTTAGCGATATTATTTTGCGTTTTTAAGCAAATAAGTAATAAAAAAGTAAGGGAACACCCGAGACGGCTGCGTAAAGTCATGTAAGAAACAAAAAGAAGTAACAAAGTCCGGTTCATGGTCTTAATAAGCTAGGAAATATGTGTACAGCGAACAACTTAGATTCCTATCGAAACTGGTCAATGAAAGGCAAACAGCCAACAGTTTATCGGTGGAGTTGAATGAAATAGAGATGATGTCAATAGTTTCTCCCAAGAAACTCCTTTCCTTTTATTTAATCATCATTTTTTTAAAGCACACACAAGCTTTAATTACCTGACTGCAACAGCCAGCATTTCTACAGGTTGCATGCAGCTCCTCATTTTATTGTTACGACGCTGAAGATTCTCCTTCAATCGGCGAAGCAACTCGTCGAAAGATGAAACTGTCATTTAAAAATGATTTAAAAACTTGTTTGGTCATCTTGGTGGATAATGTTCATCAAATAGTGTGTAAAAGGCAACGAATTCGCCCCTTTTTTAAATTATTGGATGAACCCCGTGTAGCCCTTTACGTCTACGCTCACAACGACGGCACAACAAGAACAGAGCAATAATTGCGATCCATTCAGATCACTGTGCATGCACGTCTGCTTGGTCACAGCGTTCTTGGTCGTTCGACCGGCCGATTGAAAACGGAGATGTTATTAAATGTCCGGTCAGCTGCCGGCAGGTCGAAAACCGGGACGGGTGAACGAGTCCTTACTGTGTTTAAAAAAAGTCCCTGCCTAAAAGTTTTCAACGAGAGACTTTTGTCTTCTTACATTTGTCGGTATTACGTTCTTTGCCTTGAGTCCAATGAAATTTGTTTGTACTCCAACTGCTGATAGGATGACGTAATGCAGTGGAAGCATGATCGCTATGCGATGTCGGTGGCGTGAGGTTGCAGTGCGTGCGTTGTGAAAGAGAATTCAGTGCGTGTTGCAGTGGTTGTCTCCTAGGTAACTGGCGTGGTGGAGAGAAGATAATCGTGTCTATGTTTACTATTTATATGACAGTCCATTGTCGCTAAGTTATTACGGCATATATTTTTTTGTGAACTTCGCGCCGGATGCCAAGTTAAATGGGAATGCGGTGATCAACTTCGCGGGATTCTGAACAAGCACTACATCGATTCTACAGGCCAGGACAGCACCGGGTCAGACTTGACAAGGCAGGTCTATGTTCTCACCCATGTGGATCCAAAGAAAATTCAGACGCTGATAAAGAGGCGAGGAGTTTTCAACGGATCGTTGACAAGAATCCAAAGTTTATGGCACAGTTTGATAGGGCAGAGGACATGAATGAGATTAAGGTGCTTTATGATTCTTTAGCACAAATTTGGAGTAAGTTCTATGGATTGCAAACTTTGTTGAAGGTGAAGGAGCATGAGGCTGATCGGGCGGATTTGGAAGGGACCTACTAAACAATTAAGTCAGACATCGAGAGGTTGCTGGCATCACGACGGACAGTGTCTATGTCACTTGCACCGAAACTAGAAACTCCGTATAGGTCGGACAGTACAGCATTCAATGACACTATTCAGCCAGTCAAGAGGGGTTTTTATGAACTTGCCATCAATATCTTTGCGAACGTTTGATGGAAAATATGAAAACTTGGCAACCTTTGAAAATATTTTCAGCATACAATCACAAAGATTTAACGTCCATTGAAAGATTAAATAATTTGCTATTGACACTTTAATGGTCAAGCACTTCAGTTTGTTCAAGGGCTTCCAATTACAGTTAAGCATAACTCAATAGCTTTTAATTTCTTGGTGGACAGATACGAAAACAAGAAGCTGACAGCGGCTACTAATGTTAGACTATGCTGGGTTTAAAGTCAATCAGTAAAGACGACGTGGAAGAGATTAGGCAATTTGTGAACGCATTTTGCAGCAAGTGAAATGCACTGAAGGCATTTAAAATATAACAGCCGTTAGAAGACATCATATTGTTACAGCTGGTTGTAGAACGCTTGGACAGTCAGACATGTCGCGAGTGGCAAATGAAACAGGCAGACGAAGAGTTCCCAACACTCAAGGAATAAATCGCATCAATGGAGCAGAAATTTCGAGTTTTGGAAACATTGAAACCTTCCACCAACGTTGCTAATGTTCAGGAGACACAGGGTGGGAACAAACAGCGAAGGTCACCACGGTACTCTAAAGCCGTTGTGGCCATAAATGAGAACAAGTGTGCTTGGTATTCTAAGTCACATCATTTGTTTGAATGTACAGTGTTTTTAAGTGCATCTATTCCACAGAGGAGATCTCGGGTTCAGAAACTTAAATTTTGCCCTGTCTTCGGCAGGGTCATACAACTATAACATGTCGATCGCGACATTGTCGTAATTACATCACACCTTCAAACATCAACAGCATGATTTGAATCCTTCCAAACAACACAGTGAGGGACGGACAAGTCCACGTCCGTCAAATGACGCACCTATACAGGTATCATTATGCTCCTTAAAACAGTGTTGTGATACACAGGTGATGTTGTCGACGGCCATTGTAAACACACGAGATGTCAGAGGTAAATTACGCAAATACCGATGTTTACTAGAGAGTGCATTGCAAGTTAGTTTTATAGCAGGGGCGATGGAAAATATACTAGAAATGCGGGGAACAAGGAACTACATTCCTTTAAAGGGAATCAACAATGTTAATTCAGATGCTAGATACATTGTCAACATGCAGCTTTACTGTAGGTATAGCAAGTTTCAGGCAGAAGTAATGTGCTTTATTATATTAATACATGTACCGTGCATCTTTTATTATTTTTATTATAACCAACAAATGCACAATTAATATCACAAAATTATTTATATCACAATAGTGTCTCTTTACATAATTCACACTCCTACGTGTTTCGACATTTCCATGTCACCACCAGGGAGTTCCACATCTGCGCATTGCTAAGTTACATAAGTTCTTAAATTGCAGCTGTTAAAATTACAAGTTTCATAAAATTATTAAAATATTGTTTATTCGTGTTTACAATAAAATCTGTTCGACGTTAGTCTCTTGTGCAAGCAGTGTGTGTTTGTGGCTGCATATGCAATCCCTTGTTGACCTTTTTTGTGTCCTGGTCTGACGTATACTAATAATATTAGTATATATATATATATATACTTATTTATTTATTATACCAGGATAGTAGTATAAAAAAATAATATGCTTTATCTTACTCAAGATTACAGAGAATGTGCCCGCACAGTACATTGAGCATGATTCATGGAAAGGTCTACTTATCTGTTTTTTGCATACCCAGGGTTTGCCTATTCCAAAGAGGCAAATATGTTGTTTGGGACAGAAATATTCTTTCATCTGCTTCGTCCAGCTAGATACACTGGCGATAGGAGAGTTCCCGCTCTCGAAGAAACTGAATTGGGATAGATTTTAGCGGGACGCATTCAGCATCCAGGGCAGCCATTCGTAGGAGCAGGGACTTCATGTTTAGCATTGGACAGCTACAGCGTTTCTGGACGGTTGAAGAGTTTCAGTCTCTTCCCAAAACCACACAGTAGGTGGAATGTGAGAGTTGTTTCCATGCACCCACTACAACAAATGACTCTGGGAGATTGGTCGTGCCGTTATCACGGAAGTCAGGTAAACGATGCACTAGGCATATCATATGTTCAAACATCGTATAGATTTCAACAATTGGAGAAACGGTTTCAGCGCCAATCAGACGTGCGGAAGAATTATGCAGACGTCATGAAGAAGTACGAAGTGCATGGGCATATGCAGCTGGTATTGTAGATAATGGAGAGAAGGCAACGAAACATTCTACCTGCCTCATCACCCGGTATTCAAACGCGATAGCAACGCATCCTCCTCAGGGTAGTCTTTGATGCGACTGCAACAAACACTATTGTACAGTCCTTAAATGATAAATTGTTGATTGGGCCTACTTTTCAACAAAATCTGTCCTCAATAATGGTACGATTCCGTACTCACGAGATTGCCTTCACGGCGGACATTGAGGGGATTATCGGCAAATCAGGGTTCATTCCATGAACACAAAACTGTAGTGAATACTGTGGAGAGCTTCATCGGATACACCGATTCAGACTTACGTACTCCAGGCGGTAACATATGGGACTGAATCGGCACCCTATTTGGCTGCTGCATCTCTGAAGAAACTTGCGGAAGAGGAAATGGAGAAATATCTGCGGACAACCACGGTACTGTCACAGGATTTCTGCATGGATGATGTGGTCAGCGGATGTCATGATGTTACTGAAACACTAAAGCTGCATTAAGTCTACTATAAATAGTATATAAATTTCCGTCAACACAACCTACAATTAAAGTTGTGTTGACGGAAATTTATATACTATTTATAGTAGACTTAATGATTCCACACAACGGGATGAATTCGATTAATAAAAATAAACTAAAGCTGCAGCCTGATTTGATGGCACTACTCACTAGTGCTGGGTTTCCATTAAGGAAATGTTTTTCCAACCATCCTAGGATTTTAGAAGCATTACGTACTTCAACACGGGACATTGTTCTCCCACGACAGTTGCACGGTGAGGATAAGGTTAATATATTGGGTCTTTTTTGGCATCCCACATTGGATAAATTTGCTATTGCAAATAGCAAGAAGTCAGTATCTTTGACGGAAGATGCTAATAAACTGAAGGTTGCTGCAGTCGTAGCATCTATTTTTTTATCCTTTACAACTCAATAGTCCATCGGGTATTCTATACAGGATATTTTTGTAAGAATTGTGACCCCACAGATTGAATTGGGACGATACATTGCTAACCGAACTGTGGAAAAGTGGCACCAACTCTACAAGCAACTCGACAGTGTTGGGCAGTTTGAAATTGATTGCTTAGTACTGCTAAAGGGAGCAGTCAACGTACAAGTTCATAAGTTTGCAGATACCTGAGACAGGGCATACGGAGCATGTGTTACCTGAGGTCGGTTAATCATCGGTAGGAGGTCAAGAGTCATTTGTAGTGTTCACGTTCTAGGGTCGCACCAGTGGAGATAGTAACTTTACCCAGGTTGGAACTGTGTGGAGCGGTGTTGCTAGCAGAACTAAGTGAGAAGATTTTACCAGTGTTGAATGTGGAAATAAACAGCGTCCGTCTTTGGACTGATTCTACTACAGTTTTGTCACGGATTTCTTCACCTGCTAGTAGGTGGAATACATTCGTGGCCCGTATTCAAGAGACTACCAACGTGAGCGACTGGAAACATGTACCCTCCTTGGAGAATCCTGTTGATTTCACTTCTTGGGAAGTAACACAGAAGAAGCTGGAGAATCTGCAGCTGTGCTAGGAGGGACTACAATGGCTTCAACAGTCAGCCGCTTCAAGGCCTTCACTAAGGGAAGAGGAAATGACTGAAGACCTTCCGGAAGAACGCAGTACGAGATAGTTAGTAGCAACTACAAGTGAACCCACAACTGCGTATGTGGACAGTTTTTGATCACTTGCTAAGCTTGACACAGTGACGACTTACGTGCAGCGTTTGTATCACAATGTTCTGTACTCCAACGAGAAGAAACAGGTCATCAAAAAGCATCAGACTTTAAGACAGCAATGTATGCTGCATTTTTATGGTGCAGCACGCGGTTAATCACGCGGAGATAGCAAATCTCAAATCATCACGAAATTAAAGAAAGCAGTGAATTACACAACCTCTGTCCATTGCTAGACAAGCATGAATTGCTTCGAGGGGGTGGAAATCTCAAGAATTCCTCATTACCATATGAGAAACAACATCAAGTCATCCTACCATCAAGACAGAACTTGTAATAAGGGTATAACACCATACTTTACTTCATGCGGGACCACAGTACTTGCTTGCCTCACTTCGACGTGAAAGCTGGATTCCTAGAGGGAGGCAAGTAATAAGGTCAGTACTTCACAAATGCTTATCGTGCTTCAAAGGTCACTTGCATCTAAGCAGCTAATGGGTCAGCTTCCGACATTCCAACAGCACGAGTACAACAGGCAAGGCCATTTTGGAATTGTGGTGTGGATTGTGCAGGACCATTTTATGTCAAACAAGGATCCCCTGGAGCAACGTTCAGTTGAAATGCGATATTTCAATTTTCATTTGTCTAGCTGTCAAAGCAGTTCATCTTGAATTGGTCAGCAATTTGACGTCAGATGCCTTTATTGCTGTCCTTCCAAGGTTTATAGCACGAAGGGGGAAATGTTGAAATTTGTATTCTATTCTATAGAACGACATTTGTAGGAGCTCATCATAAACTTCGAGAACGCAGGAAACATTTTCCTTCGGAAGCGCGTCAGTGAATCTTCCGGAATTTGCATATTCAGAAACATTTACATGGACCTTTATTCCTCCACACTCGCCACACTTCGAGGGTCTTTGGGGGGCTGGAGTGCGCTCTTTAAAGTATCTCTTAGACTAATAGGGATCAGGACCTTTACCTTCGAAGAACAAAGCACTGTCCTGACGCAAGTTAAATTGTGTCTGAATGATCCAAATGACCTCACTTATCTTAGTCCAGGGCATTTCGTGATTGGTGCCCCTCTTACACGTTTCCCTGATCCTACTATGTCCTGTCAGTCGTCTGTCTAGGTTGCAGCACTTGCAACGGGGCCAACAACTGTTTTGGAAGAGGTGGTCCACAGGTTGCAGCACTTGCAACGGGGCCAACAACTGTTTTGGAAGAGGTGGTCCACAGACTATCTTAACAGTCAGCAACATAGAGGCAAATGGGCCTCCACTCAGCTGAATCTACATCCAGGTGCGGTTGTCTTGGTCAAGGACAGCAATCGTCCACCACAGGACTGGACGATGGCTGTGGTGGAGGTACTTCCTAGACATTATGATCTGGTGCGGGTTGCAACAATCATGATATAAACAGGAAACACAAGACGCCGCATTTGCCAGCTAGTGATTCTCCCCGCATAAAGCTAAATTTCAAGGGTTGTACCTTCCGAGTGTTGAATATGTCGGGTTTTAGATTCTGTGTCGCGAGTCGAATGAAATCGGTGTTTGTTCTTGCAGCTGGTAGGATGACGTAATTGGACGTGGTGGCGAGCGTTTGCCTGAAGTACATTGTGTGAAGGGCGTTCAGTTCAGTGTGAGTTGCAGTGGCTGTCTCGTGGGTTACGGGCGTGGGTGGGGTGAAGATAATCGTGTTTATGTTTACGATGTATATTACAGTCGATTGTTGCTAAGTGATTATCGCACATGTTTGCTACATGTCAACTTTCATTCATTGTCCTTTATTCGGACAGGGGTTGACTCAGCTTCTAACAGAAATGAGTAGCAGGGATATTTCCTGGGGGGGGGGTAAAGGCGGCCGGTGCAAAGAACTGACAAACTTATCACCTTAATGCGCCGGCTGTCTAGAAATTCTGGAAACCTCAACCGCCTGGAGCTCTAATGGAGGCCTTATTCTAACAGTCTAATGATGTGGTAAAGAATACACATTATACATAGATTTCCTCGGCATAAAATATTCTTCATTTTGCCGTATGCGTCTTATTCTTGCCAGTAAATGCCCTCCTGTTTTCTAAATACAACTTTCCTTTGCCACTGAATTTTTCCTGCAAACCCTGAGAGACCGAGTTTTGCATTTTAAAATATGCACAATTATAATATTTATATTTTAATATTTAGATTTTGTACGACGGGGAGAAACAGCAATTTCTAAACTGGTTATTAGCAGATTGTACCGGAAGTTAATCTGCCCATAAAGTATGAAAAAAAATTGCTATACTTTAACGATGACAGATTTTCAGAGGATTTATTGCATATATTTAAGGCTTTATATTATTTGTCCTGTATTATTATGACGCGATAGGAACCTGCGTTTTGTTTGTGTTTAGATCACCTTTCTTAATACCGGCTGATATAAATTCTTGTACTCACTTTTGCGAAATGTTCAGATACTTCACATGCTCGAAACTGGATTATGAGTTTCCAATTTATTCTTATCCATCATTGTTAGCTCCTGAAAGTAGTAGGAGAAAGAGGAGGAGGAGGAGAAGAAGAAGAAGAAGAAGAAGAATAAGAATAAGAAGAAGAAAATACCGTGTTTTTAATACCAGACCCTCTATTTATTAAGGGGAAAAATAAATTGGATAGCTTTGAAGGTTTCCAAGCATTGCCCGCCCTTCCTTCTGTTAAGTAGTTTGGAGTCCAAGCGGAGCATTGTGGTGTGAATAAGATAAGATGATGGGACGTGGAATGCATCTAAGAGAGAAATTGAGCAATTGCTTGGTATACGCTGAATTTTAATATTTGAATTTACTGAGATATTTATAGCGAAATTCGTATGCGTTTTGGAGAAATGGGGGAGAATTTAATCACGAATTTTAATAAATATTTAAAATTTGGTTTCATACCACATGGCAGATATCGTACCTACATTACAATAAGAGTTTTGTTAATTAAACGTAGTTAAATACTCGCTGTTTGTTGTAAGAATAATGCACGAAACACATAAATACATTGTGTTGAGAAAATGTAAATTTGATTGGTTCAGTGGGTAAGCCAGTTTAAGCCAGGATTTTGAAGGTAATAATGGCAGCTGACGTTTAATAAATCGCTTATCATTAGGCCCATTTTCGCACAGAATCATTTCAGAAAACTGTCAAGATGAAAGCTTCTATGTGCCACTCTACGTGAAATGTACAGCGAAGCATGAAAAATGTGCATCTGCTGCACCGAAATAGAAGAGGAGGCAGAAATATGATATTCAATTATTATACTGCGGTCACAAGAAGAATGGTTAGGAATGACATCGCTCGACGCGCATACTAGCAGTGATGACTACGTAGTAACATTCGCCAGCGACAAACACTGTGGACTTGATGACCTAGATCAGAGAAACACGAGAGGAGTATAAGAGGAGGGAAAATTTCGAGTCCAAGTAGTACCTCCATCCGTGGATTTTCTTTCCGTCGCAACAGTATATTTTATTTTAGCATGCTGTCCGTACCTCAGACTACTTGGCGTCGAATGATTGGATGATAACGAGTAACAAATCAGAGACGATGTACAGGAAAGAGGCTGTGACTAAATTTAAAGTACTATCGCCTACCACATAAACAGTAATCGGGATACTCGGTGTCCTGCTGCTGCCTGTCACATTTCTTCTCGCCTACCTATGCCCTACGTGAACCAGCACAAAGCACTTCTGGCTAGGTTAAGTTATCACAAAATTATAACTGCCAAAACTCTAGTGAATAGAACGGCTACACAACTGCACGGAAATACGGGTAAGTGCGCTGGTTAGGAAAATGTAAATAGCTCGAGCGGAAAAGGGAAACGATCAATCAATACGACACTTTTTCTTGCCTGAAGTGTTGTATGTTGGAAATATTGCGGAGCAGACACTCAGGAATCAGTTCTGGCTGGTTGCCAAATGTTAAAGTAAAGGTAAAGTTTCCCTTGTCTACGCCCAGAGGGCGCATAGGAGCCCTTTGACCAAGCTGTACCGACTGTGAAAACAAAAACGTAAGAGGTTCGTTTGATCTCTAGTATTACAATTTTGGCGAAACTCGATTAACCCTTTCAAAACATGAAGTACAACACAAACACAGAGCGTGGTGATTTCATAAGCCTAATTTATTCCTTCAAAAAGAAAGAACTCAGTAATTACGACTGATTCAGAATGACAGACAACACGCCATTAAGATGCTGAATGAATTGTGGTTGGTTTCGAAACGTTTCATGGCCCCTATATCATCGAGTTGATTCACATCTGCTGGTTAGCCAAGCGAAGCGATGTGGCAGTGTACGAGCAGGCGGGCAAGTTCGACATTGTCGTGATTACCATGGCCTTCGCCGTTGACCACGCGACCAGTAAGCGTGTAATTCGTTCTACAATGTCTGCTGCAGACCTTGAGCCAGGTGCATGGACGGATCGGGAGGCCGTACATGGGTTTTACTCATTTCACTTTTGTTAGAGGTCGAGTTACAAGTGTAACAAAGATTAGGTGATTTCTGTGGGGTGGGGTGGGGGGAAACTACGCAACTTAGTACAGTTTTGGGTACAAAATGTTCTACAAGTATTACATAACAAATTCCACGAACTATTAAAATCCAAAATATTAATTTATGTAAAGAGAGCCATTTGCTTGCAGTGGACTACAATTTCCAAGTATTTGCACCTCCCCGCAGGTATGTGGTCACCTCCGTCATTTTAAATTGATGTGTTTGTGCGGACTGGTTTCAACATTCCCTGCCGTAAGATCAAGTGCTACATTAATTTGGGCTCTGGATTGAAAATGCACGACACAGGGCATTCAAGTATAAGAGAAATCACACCCTGCAGTTATCAGAAACACACGTAAATAATGAAAAGAGGAGACAACTTGAAAGCTATAGAGGCAAATAGAATGATAATATTAAAAGAGCTTATTACTATAATGTGCACTTCGTATCGCACCCATTCTTGCTACATGCCTAGCCTATCTTCTTTATTAGCGCACCCTAATAATAATAGTGAAAATTACACATTATAACGCTTCTCATTTACGCGATTTTTTCATCCTATTGTCACTTTCTCTCAGGTAGAAATATTTTCCTTGTCACTTTGTTCCGAGAAACAATTTGTTTCTTTCCTTGGGTCAATACAGACGACGTTTCACGCCCGTACATGTCTTATTGTAAGACCTCTTCATTTCATATTCTAACAACATTTTATGGCCTTTCAAGTATCAGCGAATTCTCGGTGTGTAAAACCCTAACTTCTTTCTTTGTTTAGCTGTCTGAGGTCCAGATCCTTCCATGAACACTGCCTACAGAAGCCGCTCTTTGCTTATGATGTTGCAAGACTGGAAGACTATTTTTTCGGTATTGACTACTAAAGGTCTCCTTATTTATTTAAGCACCACGCAGTCTTATTCTCAGCACTAGGTGTCGCTGAGTTACCAGCTTGAAGCAATAGCCGCTTTACTATCAGAAAGGGAGCCTCCGGTAACTGAGCTGGGCGCTGGGCGGGTTTCAGAGCCTCTCAGGACGTCGTGTGGGAAAGTCTGTGCTCCTGGCTGTATGAAAAACAGATTCGTCGAACCTTTACTCACTGTACTAAATGATCTAACTGAACTAATTTTATTTAATCGCCTTCTGTTAATCCCGTTTTATATCCTTCTTACTCAGTTGCGGAATATATCAAAGGAGGCTTCGAAAGTAATGCGACGTCGTTTTTCATTGATGATTCGCAGTTCGTAATATTACCCTTAGTTAGCTATGGTGACTATTCGAGAATCAGGATTGCGTGTGCATAAATGGGAAAACGTTTACTATGTGAGATATGGGGCTCTTACAGTAGCCATTATTAGTTAAGTCTTCTGGGCTGTGACGCCTTGTATACTGGTAGATTTCCTGGAAATTTCATAGGAGTCTGCTTCTTGTATCTTCAATGGTACCCTTGTTTTTACAGGTTTGGTGCTTCATGCAATTCCTTTAGTGCTTTTGCATTCTGCTCCACGTGACAATTTTTTTTTCTGATGAATGCTTTTCGTTGGTGTTCTTTAAAGCAGACCCATTCAACCCGTAGCTCGCGAGCAACATAATGCCCGTAACATGCCTGCGGAGACATCTTCAATTTGAAAATTGTTTAACCTTGTCCCTAGCAAAACCGAGATATAACGCGAAAGCCGATTTGGAAACTTAGGATTTCTTTATTTATGCACACCTACGTGACGTTACTATTTCCTTTTGTAAATGTTTGCTAAAAATGGCATCATCCTGGCCTGGGTTGTCAATTGTATTTTTAGTAAATTTTTCACGTTACTATCTTTATATTTTTAGTGAAAATAATACATAAAAAATAAGTAGGTAAAATTGTGCATATATTTATACGCAGATTTATGCATTCTCCATTTTGGGTAATGCATTTTCTTTGCTCGTATGCAGACCACATTTTGCCGACGTTGCCCACAACTGAGTAGGCCTGCTTTACAATGTGCTCTCCTGGTAACTTTGAAGTCTCTTACATGGGTACAAGCCGTTCGAAATTACTACTGCCTTCATACTCGCAGTATGACCTTTCACTTAGTCCCTATCGATCCATACTAATGAGCAATTTACCAGATGCAAAAATCGATAGTAA
>Ga0123355_10004353_pt1 | contig 20592 bp, 17 predicted proteins | sample TergutEmb28metaG_3_FD_89872 | JGI IMG/M metagenome (GOLD analysis project Ga0123355, IMG submission 89872) | Embiratermes neotenicus P1 segment gut microbial communities from Petit-Saut dam, French Guiana - Emb289 P1 | ecosystem: Host-associated > Arthropoda: Insects > Digestive system > Gut ...
TGAGATTTTAACAAGTATCTATATTCACAAGGAAACCTTCTCAAAATAAAAAAAATTTAAATTTCAAAAAAACTAAACACCCAAGGGAAAAACAAAAAAAAAAAAAAAAAAAAAGGCTACCAAACCTTGAAGATGACAACCCCACAATGACGAAGGTTGGGACAAGTCAAACTACCAAATACACAGTACAATATCCCAAAAGACTAAAAACCTCCCACTCTGCACAGTACACATCAAGTTCCTTCAAAACATCTGCAATTCTTTACCATTTCCCCTAAAATATAAGCAATTAATATTCTGACAATAACAACTTTCACAGGTTTATCATAACTCTGGCCTTACATTACACATCTCTCGCACAAGAGCCTTCTCTCCATCATCCAGATCTGCAGCTGCCATATCAAGGTTAGAACCTGCTGCTCCCAGAGCCTCCAGACCACCAGACCCTTCATGTGCTCCTGTGCCTCTTTCCAGTTGTTCACGAACTTCGAGCACCTGCAGTGCCTGCACTACAGCTTCGGGGCGTGAACTGCCACAGTTCTGTAAGAAACACAACACTATAAGCAAACTATACTAATGAAAAGACACTCACTAAAATATGATAATACACATACTGAGGTTCATGTAATATTAAAAGACATTCTATAACATTTTACAACCTCAAAAATATCAAGTAATGTAGCAACACATAACATCTGGTCTCTTACATCATTTTCCCAGTTCCCACTTGTATTGTTTGTCCCTGGTACTTGGCCCAGTTTCTGCTGCAATGTCAACTTTTCCTCTTCAAGCTGTTTAACTCTCTGTTCCAAACTGCGCACATAATGCATCACTTGATCTGAAAAACAGTAATTCTTCAAAATGTCATGCTGTGTTTAAACACATTAGTTTTTAAGAAGATACATGTAATTTTAAAGTACAGGTATTAGTGATTTCAATAAGAGTATATGGCTGTTCTGCTACAAGAAAAGTCATGCTTTCCGACACGCAGCCCTTCTTGCAAATTCAAAGGCACCAGACTGCAACTTGAGCAAATGCCCAGAGACAGGCCAGCACAAGATTATCACCAGAATAATACAGGTTGTCCGGGCTAGAGGTATACAAAAATACATGCTTATGTTTTAGTACCCAAAAGCTTTAAGCAATTTACGTTTTCAACAGTGTACAGAGTAACTCAAACAGATTTTTATGCACGTCAGTACACTTCAATGTGGGCAGAGATGTTACCACATTTCTGGATAAGACTTTTCCTGGATGTTGGGTAGGAAGAGGAGGTCATACTGCCTGGCCACCTAGATCTCCGGATTTGACACCATTAGACTTTTTTGCATGGGGGTTTATTAAGGACGTTGTGTACAGGAGAAAAGATCGAGATCTGGCTGATTTGAGACAACGTATCATTGAAGCAGTTGAGCTTATAACAGCTCACATGCTGATAAACACGTGGCAAGAGCTTTAATATCGTTTAGATATCCGTCGAGCTACAACAGGTGCCCACATTGAAGTGTACGGACGTGCATAAAATCTTTTTGAGTTACTCCGTACACTGTTGAAAACATAAACTGCATAAAGCTTTTGGGTACTAAAATATAAGCATGTATTTTTGTATACCTCTAGCCCGGACACCCTGTGTAACACACAAATGAGTTAGTAAACAAAGAAAACTGTACTAGCAACACGAATATATGACTTACTTTACCATGGTAAAGATCAGTGGTATTCTTTCTTATCACATCTAAAACCTAACCTTTACTTGGCATTTCCACAAACTGACACATTTTACATTACATTAATTATGGGATTTATTTCTCATATAGCTGCCAACTTAAGAATTCAAATACATTTCAGAAACAGATCCTGTTCTATCACATCTGTTTTTGTACTTTATGCTAATGCTGCCCATGTGCTCTTTCTGTTCATCAGCACTTCCCGTATGATTTTTCTTCAAGTCCTCCTGTACCAGGTATAGTAACGCGGCACAAAGAGGATACCTTTTGATGATTTCATATTATCCATTCCTAGCCTGGACTATTATACACGATCACCCTTCGTAACTTTGCTGTCCTGACGTGCTCAATCTGGCAGGTGATCCTCTTTTGGGAAACGGGTGTGGTTCACCGAGTCACATATAGTTTTAATTATTTCTTTTTTTTATTTGTTTTATTTATTTACTCAATTTATTCTTGATATAAAATAATGGAGCACTATACGCAGTAAAATAACTAGATCATTTCTAGGAAACCGACACAGTCACTCTTCTGTACTCTTCCCTACACCACACTCGTACGCGACTGACTTCCTTACTGGACTGCTAGTGTCCGTTATCAGCTGCTAACGTTTTTTTTATTTAAATCTCTCCCCTCCTTCCTATCACCAACAGTCCCGAATATACGTTGACAGATCAACTTACAACACATGCCATGAACCATCCGCAACTGACACCAGCATTCCTAAGAAACAACTATACTAAAAATGATCGGCTACACTATGTTAATTATTTTTTACACACACAATTTGCACCAGCTTTCTTCAGCACTGCACTGTCTCTGCTGTGGTAAGCTTCCTGATACGGTACAGCAGGTATCCAACTAACAGAAAACCTTAACTTCGAAGTCCACATTCGGTAATGTTAGATTGATTACTGGATATACATGTTTCTTGTTTCAGACAGCAGAACAGAACTACTTCCCCCCTGGAACCTCCTGAGAACTTATCTAATGACTACAGTACAAACAGTGATGTAATAAAAATGTACATCCTGTTGTGCTGGATATGAAAACACCCCTCCTAGGAATCAGTGTCCAAGCAACAGCCTTTCACTCCAAAGAGAATAATTAATTTTAACCTTTTGGTGCCGGAATTATTTTTTTAATTTTAGCACACCTTCAATATAAAATGTGAATATTACAGGAAGCAAATATGTTAGATTTATGAAACAAACTGCATTTTGAAGAGGAAAAAATGGAGAGTATATACCGTGTTTAAAATATTCAGTACCTATACGTGTTGAATAAATATATAAAATGCAACGTTTAGAGGTAAGCTGTGCGGTACGACCATTATAGTCGTCATTAGACGTCAAAGGGTTAAATTATTATATGATTATCATACAACTACAGTACCACTGAACACAGTACGTTGTCGCTGAATGCTCTCCTCCAACAGCCGTTCCCTGCTCTCTGTGCGACGTGGATTCGGTGCTGTGAACTGTGCTGGTAATGGTGGTTCATCTGCATTAGTACTGGAACTACTACCATCACCATCATCCCTTGGACCAGGTCGCAAGCCACTGCCACATGACGGACACACAGCACTCTGATTTCGCTCTTTATCCAAATACAAGCAGAGTTCCTGCGTAAACACAACATAAATTTCACAACTACTATATTTAGGGTGCAAAAACCATTACAATCGATACAGTGCATTACTGCTACAGAAAACATAAATCGTACCAAAGAACATAACACTTACTCTACAATTCTACTTAGTCCTTTTCTGTGGCAAGCCAATGAGACTATGTCGTTAAACTGTGTGAGCTGGCACAGCTTGGCTGGTATAATGCAAAGTGTACAAACTGGATATGTGGGCTGGGTAGCTCAGTCGGTATAGTGACAGACTACGGGCTGGATGGTCTGGGATTGAATACCAGTGGGGACGAGATTTTCCGCCTGTCCAAACCGGCTCTGGGGCCCACCCAGCCTCCTGTAAAATAGGTACCGGGTCTTTCCCGGGGTAAAGTGCGGCTGGGACGTGCTGCTGACCACTCACCCCCTTCTAGTGCTGCGGTCATGGAAGAGTAGAGCTACATCTCTACCCACCCTCTGGGCCACACCGGGCCTGTAATGGGATCACTTTACCTTTACAGACCAGATACAATTTGTAAATACACAGAACATGCCAGTACAACTTGTGGGTGTTAACAGCACTGGGGCACTCTCATATGACAAGGTTGGAAAAAATTCTAGAGACAGCTTATGGCTGAAAAATTGCCCATAACCCCTGTACTTTTCCTTGATTCCCTCACTGGTCCTGCTACATATACTCTGGAAAACTTGACATGTCACTGCACAGCAGTTTATTATTCCCCACTGTTTCTCTGAGCTGTGGCATGATTGTTGCACATACTACTTAGGTTTTCAGAAAACAGTAGACCATATGGAAATGTCACACATTTCTGGGTGCAATAACAAGGTAAACCAATGTCTTCTGTAACAGAAACTTAATTTAGTCATCACTAATGGGTTTACATAGTGTTCAGCATATTGCACATGCATGGAATAAGCCATAGTAAATGCTCCTTCCACAGTAACCATCTAGCTGAAATAATGAAAGATCAATACATGTTTTATTTCTTGTCATTCATTAGAGTTCAAGTTGACATTATCTTGCTTTATGACCTATGTCTACAACGATAATCTTGGCAGTACTGTAAAATTAACTACCCATCTGGAAAGCACACCTTTAATTCCAGATTGTCCTTTATGAGTTCTTGTTGCTTGTTGTCCAGTTCCCGGAGCTTGTTCTGGTATGCGGATACCTCTTGTCGCATGACACTTGCAGTATACCGCCCAAATCGCTGCCACTCTCGTGCCAGTTTACGACCCTTCTGCCTATCATCATCCAGGAAGCAGCAGAGATCCCTTAGTTCCTGGTTATCATCACCAAGTCGCTGGTTTGCCTCTTTTAATATCCTGATCTCACTAACATAACTTTGCATTCGTCGTGCTGCCTCCCTTGCTGCCTGGCCTTGTTCAGATGCAACTCTTGCCGCGTCACTCTCTGCCTTGCGTACAAACTTCAACATTTCCACAGAACCTAACCTCAACAGCTCTTCGTCACTAAGTCTTTGTGGAAGCCCAACAGTGGGATTTGGTCGTCGCTGCACAGGAGGTTGAATAACAGAAGGAGGAGCAGGATACTGTGGAGGTCCTGGGTATAAGGGTTTAATGCAATCTCCGTTTGGCACTGGTGGTGGCGGCGGCGGCGGTGGATAATACTTCCCAAGCTCAGGCTGAAATGGTTTCACTCCATCTGCATTCGAAACTTGAGCAGGGTAGCTTTTACCATCTTTTAAAATAGGTGCTGACACAAAGTGCGTAAGATGAGATTGTGAGGACGCAGGATAGGCTTTTAGTATACCAGAGCCACTTGATACTTGTGGTGGAGGCTGGTACCGAGGTGGGGCAACCCCAGGTTCTGTGGCTTTGTTAATGTATGATTGCTGTTTCTTATTTGACATGATAAGGATCTTGACAATGCCGACAGATAACTTTGCCTTAAAGTTTCATTTCATTGCACTAATTTCGTATTTCAAAGTGTTAATATAGCCCACTCTGGAATGCATGCGACAATGAAGACACTGAAAATGAGATAATTAGGTCAATATCAAAAAGTGGCACGCGACCTTCTTCCATGTGAAACTCTCGGGTTGTCAAATGTTTCCTGTTCGTATAACTTTACACTGTAAGTCACACAAGAAAAACACAGCACCTTCAGCTTCTACCGAATATAACATATACGCAAAATTCATTTTAACATCTGTACTTGCTGCGTTACACTGACTATCACCACTGTTTTTCGCACTACACAACTTCTACGCAACACGGAACAACACTTCGCTTCCTGCACAAACAATAAAAACAAATAAATGGTGTACAGAGAGTCCACAGATAAAAGATTTGTCTCTGCCGGACGCAACGCAGCACAGCGGGTGGCGTTACCGGGGATTGTCACGGATTACCTAACTACCATGGGTATACGTAGTGATAGATGGATTCAATGAGTCGAACGGTAGCGCCCGTTTAAACACAGTAGATGATCGGTGGTTTAAACTGCGCTGCCATCTGGGCCGGGCATCGATTTGTATGTTGCAGCTAGTGGTGTGTGATAAGCGCGTATTATGTAGGTTGGTTTATTAGGATGTCGTGGATAAATTCGATAACATAATCAAATCGATAATAGTCACCTACTATTTATATAATTCCACACAAATCATTTCTTCCAGCTGTTAACAGAACTTAAATTCTGTATGTACTAAGTAGTCGATAACGTGATTCCGCCGTCAGTGTTGTCCATCGTTTAGCAGTAACTTACTCAAAATGTTTGGAAGAATTAAAATTATAATACAAGATGCGCATTTACATTTCACATAACCTAAGTAATTGAGACCTCATTCTCCTACACCGAGATACTGTATTCTACACAAAATTTGTTTTTTTTTTTTAATCACTTGGGGACCGCGGTAGCACAGTGCTACAATTCGGAAGGTCGCTGGTTCGATCCCAGCTGGTGTCAGTGGATTTTTCATTGACATAAAATCCTTCTGATCGCACTGTGGCCCTGGGGTCGACTCAGCCTCTAACAGAAATGAGTATCAGGAGTATTTCCTGGGGGTAAAGGCGGCCGGTGCGTAAGGCTGACAACCTAACCACCATCCTGTATCGTTGTCACGAAATCTGGGAACCTTAACTTCCTGGAACCCTCTGGGCCTGTCCAGGCCTCTAATGGGACTGATTTACCTATGTTAATCACTTACTGGCAGAGGGCATTTGACCTTGTAAACTAGACCAAATTAATGCAAATGGGCACTGGTATTGACTGGCGTGAAAGATAAGTAAACAGTACATGAATCAGAGTCTTAAAGTATAGCTGGACAAGAGACAAGAAGTGTGAAGACAGAAGAGGAGTTAGACAATTAAGCTATTTGTCACCAATTCTACTGAACTTGTACAGCAAGTACCTTACCGAGGAAGCTCCTGACGTGTTTGGAGACTTCAAAATAGGAGGACAATTAAAAGATAGAGCTAGCCCATTACAGGACCTTAGGGCTCCAGGAGGTTAAGGGTCACAGAATTTCTCATCATTTGGCACATGAAGGTGGTAAGGTTGTAAGCCCTTCATACCAGCCGCCCTTATCCCTAGGAGATATCCTTGGGACTCATTTCAGTTAGAAGCTGAGTTGACCCCAGGGCCATAGAAGCAAATGAGAGGACACTCTTAAATGAAAAAGAGAGCACAAGATTGTACTCAGCAAATAACTCACTTTGGAAGAGGCTAGGGACCTGTCAAAATAGTATGAATTAAATGAATGGTCACTTACTTTTAAAGGAATTATTATGGTATGTTCTATGGTTTGTGAAAATAAGTTGCTCAGGAGGACATTTGGACCCAAGAATGAGAATGTAACGGGAAACTGAAAGAAATTCCGCACTGAGGAACATCATGTTTTGTACTCCTCACTAAATATTACTCAGGTGATCAAATCAAGTAGAATGGTGTGGGTAGGGCATGTGGCACATATGGGGGACAGAACTATTCCCAGCTTAAGAGTCAACAATTGCCACAGATTATTAGGGAATCGAGGAAGAAGCATCAAGATTACCAAATTATTGATAACCTAGATTACACGCACACTTCTTTGCTTCCGACACAAAAATTTGTGACATGATTGCGAAGTAATACCTTCAATAATGTCTTAATTTCAGTTATTTAGAGTAGAATTCCATTAACCTGGCACCCACATGACCAGACAGGTACCAGATTTTCAAGCATCAACTATACTAACTTAAATTCTTATGGGTAATATTTTGTTACTATCACTATACTTGGACTGCATAACTAATCAGAGGAGTATTCCATATTCCATTTGGATATGTCCTTCATCTGCTGGTTCAGGGTCATCAGGGTCCCATGTTGTGTTTTCTGGAGTTTCTTCAGTTTCTACCATGGATGCTGAATGATCAGGAGACAAGGAGTCAGTACAGATAATACAACTAAACATCAAGGAATCACTACATTTACTGGATCTTGATGGTGAAACTTCTCGACTTGGAACTATTGTCGTCAACTACCGAAGTATCGGGATTTCTGGAGTATCAGCTTCCAGATTAAAGGAATTCTACACTATTATTTATCAGAGCAATTCAATAATTTACCATTTGGAATTTCTGAAAATCAAATTCACCTGTTGCATTCTGACAAATTCTACTTTAAGAATCTATACACCGCAACTAACTTGGTGATATAAAGCATTATGAATAGAGTAAAACTTCACTTTGCTAAAGTTTCTCCAGTTCAGTGAAAGTCACATGACAGCTCCTGCATGTAATATGTAAATGTAATTCACAACAGATGATAATGTTACGTTTATGTAACTAATGCCTCCCTGAGGTAATTTGTTGAAACTTTTCACATAAAGAAGTGACAGTTTCACCTTTCTCCTTTGAACTTTCTACTCTAACCAGCTGTTATATGACTGCAATACAATATTTGTTGTTCACATTGAAACCGAAAGCAATTTATAGACTCCCCACTTACAAAGTTTCTGTGTAATCTGAATGACTGATGGACATATTGAGATGTTATATTTATTATATGAGTGATACAACTCACACTGACTTACCTAGAAGTCTGTTACTGTCACCAGGTCAGAAAGATACACCAAGGATTATCCATATTTGTTAATTTAAATAATTATCACTTATGATAATTCTGTGGGGGATTTGTAATCTAAAATGACAAATTCCCCTTTTTGGTTGTTCCAAAAATTTAATATATCAATAACTACAGTGGCAACAGGCTGAGTCCTTTCCAATCAAGCACATAACTCCACCTAGTATCTCTTTCTTCAAAAGGTACCAGTTACTCGGGTAGTCAGGAAACTGCCCACAGTTTATAGAACCTTAAAGGTTATTACTACTCATACCACCTTAACACCAACCTGCATTTTTCTCTATCTGGAATCAAGAATGCAGTTCACATCCTTCCAACATACCTTTCTTTTTAAAACCTACTTCACTATCAGCCTGCCACTGGCACTTGAACCCTCCAGGTGGTCTCCTTGCTTCACATTATCCATTTCAATCCTTTGTTACTACAGCTTCAGACAGGCCTCTTGTACCAGACTCTGATGATAGACAGGTAAGACACACAGGTGGAATGGTGATTAACAGGTAAAAACCAAATTACTCAGACAGAAACCTGCTCCTGTGCCTCTCTGTCCTACATGGCTCCAACACAAACTGTTCTGGGATTGAATCAGAGCATCCAGGATGAGGAAGCAGCAACTAACTACCCAAGTCATGGAACAGTCATTCAATGGTACAGAAATAGCTTATTTTATAATCTGTCTTTCTGACTAAATGTAATATGTATGAAGGGTAAGACATTGTATATACATATTTCTGCAGACATGAATATGTTACAAGATTGGCATAAAGAAAAAGATTTTAATTTGAAATGTATGTTATTGTCTCAAGATCAGAATGCAGAACGAAGTCACAATATGAAGACTGATAACAGATCCTTGAAAAGGTGGAAGAGTTCAAATATTTGGGAACAAAATTAACAAATCAAAACTCCATTCAGGAAGAAATTAAGAGCAGATTGAAGTCACGGAATGCTTGCTATCATTCGGCACAGAATCTTTTGTCTTCCAGTTTGCTATCCAGAAATTTAAAGATTCAGATATACAGAACAATAAATCTGCCTGTTGTGTTGTATGGATGTGAAACTTGATCACTGACATTGAGGGAGGAACAGAGGCTGAGGGTGTTTTAAGAATAGGGTGCTGAGGAGAATATTTGAGCCTAGAAGGGATGAGGTATGGAGGAAGTAGCATAATGAGGAGCTGAATGATCTGTACTACTCACCTAATATTGTTCGGGTGATAAAATCGAGAAGAATGAGATGGGCGGGGCATGTGGCAGGTATGGGTGGGAGGAGAGGCATATACAGGGTTTTGGTTGGGAAACCTGAGGGAAAGATGTCAGTTGGGAGACCCAGGCATAGATGGGAGGATAATATTAAGATGAATCTTCAGGAAGTAGGGTGTGGGGGTATGGACTGGATCGAGCTGGCTCAGGATAGGAACAGGTGGCAGGCACTTGTGAACGTGGTAATGAACCTTTGGGTTCCCTAAAATGCAGGGAATTTCTTGATTAGCTGAAAACTGGCTAGCTTCTTAAGAAGGACTCTGCTCCATGGAATAAGTAAATAAGTATGTTATTTAACCAGAAACACGAGAAATAAAAAATGCATGTACGTAATACAAAACATTGTAATAATGAAGTGCTTGAAGTCATTGTCCATGCCAAGACATTATATAGGTAGACTGGTTAGCAACTGAACAGGAGGCTCAAGAGGCCTGCCAGCTAGTCTGGATGCTTTGGGAAGACCCAAAGCTTTATCGTATAAGGAAACAGTTGGACTCCACAGTTTAGCCACCACACAAGATCCAGGTTTAACATAAAATTGTAATTAAAAATTAATACAAGCAAACCTTTTGTGCTGTGTTACATCCATCATTTCCCACTTCACGTAATGTGGCATCCGTATGTTCTGTGCTTAACATCTTTTAGTTATACACAATCCATTCATGAAAACTGCTAATAAGAATAAGACATTTTCCTGAATATTATGCACAATCTTTCCTCCCTAAATCCCCCTAAAAAGTGTCTACACTTATCTGCATACCTTGATTTTGTTAGGCACTCTACTAGACACCATACTCAGCACTGTAGTGTTGTATTCCGGGGCTCGTGGCGGCTCACTGGCCACCAGTCGCACTCCCCACTTGACCATGTGCATGCATTCCTGCACGTTTGTTTGGTCTTCTTACAATATTGGAAACAGAGGGTTTTTGTAACCCGAGTATTTTTTGTGTGCTCTCTGTAAGGAGACGACGGCAGGGGTGCGGTAAGATATGTAGCAGATTCAGTATAACTAAGCAAGGAGCCTGAAAGAATGGGGGACTCTTTCGACACCAGCCAGGCCGACCACTTCGCAGCAGCGAAAGGCCTCATAGAAATTAGTGGTATTCCTGCACTCGTCTCCACAACTGGACTACTCCCTTGAACATTCAAGTGATTATTGAACCATTAGTATATGGAGATTGCTGTGGGCTTTGACTCTCAATCTGGAAGTGTAACCGACTAGATCATTCGGTACATCAGAGGAGTCATTTTTAATAAATTCTTTTGTTTTGTGACAACGCATGTACTACTTATTACCCCAAGCAACGTCATCCATTGCTCCACTCGGCAACATCCCTCAGTATCTGTCCAGGGGAAACGCATAAATTGTCAGTAACACCTGCAGATACAACACTGCTATCAGGTGTGTGAGGCAGATGTAACTGTAGTTACTGGGATTAATAAGCGCGACTGACACTATCTTCTTAATAGAACAGCATGAAATTGTCAGATGGTATTCTGTTAAGCATGTCAGCTGAGAGTAATAGTACTATGTACCTAATACACTGGCAATACCTGCAATTTAAAACAATATCTAGCAGATATATTAAAATATGGACAGTTGTATAACACTTATACAAACTATTAAATCAATTTCATATGTCAGTTGCATAATTTTCTTTATTTCAGCTTTCAAAATTCAGGTTATCATCATATTCGATGGAGCGGAAAGGAAACTAAATAGAGGCAAAAATAGTAAATACTGGGCCACAGTTTTGTGCAATCTTGAAGCAAGGTTAAGGAAACATGAGATCAGTCTTTCTGAATGAATGTTACTCAGCACGCACATACGTTTGGGGCACATGGATGATTGTCACATATGCCATTCCTTCCCTTACAACATGAGAAACAAAATCACGCATCTTTCACGAATAATGCCAATTATTCTAGTCATTGTGTGTGCGTGCATGTGTGTGTCTACATATACAAATAAATTAATAAATAAATACACAAATATATATATATATATATTTCTTACTGAAATATAAGATAAATGCTGTAGTGAACAGCTTTTATTAAAGAGCATTACCAACTGTTTTCACACACAGACATAAACTACATACCAGACTGAAAAGATCTAAAAATTTGTACAAAGGTAGACACAATAGTACTATAATTATTAAATATTACCTTCCATATTTTGGACATTATGTGTACAGTACTGATTTAAAATTACAAGTCCCGTATTTCATACACTGGTTAATCATGTCATTCACATGAACAACATTTTACTCACACAAATGGAATCACTGTAATATTATGATACATTACACCACCTGGCATTCTGTAGGAAAACACACAAACCTCATTTCAGAACATACGTATTTTTAGCACTAGTTAGATTTCAGCTACACTACTGAGCTCCCTGTCTAAATTATGGTAGTTTCATGCACAGGTAAGTAATTCTAGAGTTTGAAGTGCTGCACATTGTGGCTGTAAGTGTTGTGTTTGCTGGCTTGACATTCACAGTCTATGATCTGAGATTCATCTAAGGCATAGATTCCTGCATGAGAGTTTAATAACCATCATCATTTTCTTAATATGGGAATTCTGCCATATCAAATTACCATACTTGTCCTGATTACTATGAAATGTGAGTAAAAAATGTAGAGCAATAATTACTCTACAACACTGCTCCACTGAGTATTCCCATGTTCTAAGAATTCTGCACATAGCCATGTATTTTAGATAGATTCCTTTTGCAGGTACAGAGAAAGGAAAACAGCCATCGCATTACACCTTCATTCTCTTCAATAATGTATCATTCAGCACATGAAAACAGAACGTAACACTTATTTAGCATTCTGAGTTGACAAATCACAAAGAAACAAAGTAATAAAACGTTCTTGAAGCCAAGCATTTGTAACTGATATACCTCTTTCTAGCCTCTTTCAGTCCAAGGTCATGAAACAACATGAAAGTCAATTTCCAATAATTTTCAGTAAGTCTACTTGCACAACCACACCAGTAATGTTGCCTTCCAAAACAACACACATAAATTCAGCTTAACTTTATGGATTCTTTCATATGTACTGTTAAAACAGCTTCAAAACACCTGTACACTGGATGGGTTTTATACAACAAGAGGTACATTTGTAAGGAATTTGTATGTGCACTTCAACTGGAACAAGAATGCAAGGAGTACACGACATCAAAAGGTGTGTTACTTGGATGAAGAAATGGAAAAATCACTTTCACTGCCATCCCATATTCATAGTGACTTCCTAACAATAACTCGTATGTAACTAGGTGTCATTTTAAAAACTGGAATGTAGTAAAATCCCAACACAAGTCATTATTGACTGTTTATGCTTCTGTGTGTGGACTTCCACAACCTACGCCCTCAATTACCCTGACAAAAAAAAATTAAATATGATATAAGGACTCACATGTCAAGGGAGTCACCAACATGCAACAACACACACAATATGTAACTGTCAAGTCAATTTAATTCAAGTATTAACATTTCTGACTTGTATTCAAGAGACATATGGTTAGAATCTTACCCATGACACTCACTAACACAACCAAGGTCTTTCTTACATTTCCTCAATCATTCCACGCATATGCCTGCACAGTACATCAATTAGACCACAACCACTTCCTTCCACATCTCTTCCAATTCATCTATCATACCACCCTTCAATACCATATAACCTGAGAAACTGCCATATTTGTTAAATAAACCACAATAATGCACATTATGCATTGTCATAAGTGGGTACCAACATTTGGAGAAATATTCTGCCTCCACCTTCAAGGAAAAAGACTAAAGAAACAGGCCAAACCCAGCACAGCAGTGGGACTTTCTTCCAACAAGTAACATACACCTGAGAGCACGTACAGTAACTACTCAATATCACATGTATTATTCTTACCTTAATCACAAAAGATGTTCAAAATGACATCCCTCTGCAAGCAGACAAAATTCACCTATCATCATAATATTTCAAAATACTTGATAAAGCACATTCCCCCACTTACGTAAACACACCCACACTTCGCCACTGAACAATTCCATCATGCACAGAACATAAACAACAGCAGAAATGAAATTTAATGCCACTATCAGAACAGCAATGCTCTGAGCAATTATCTTCATATGGTCACAGCTTCATAAGTCTCAGTGCTGTGTGAAGAGATATCAGTGACATGCCACACTGTGCCTCAAAACATGTCTAAGACTGCCTTGGATTTGTTTCTAAGAGGATCCAATGTCATCTAATTTGTCTCCTTTCAGTATACTCCTTGTTTTACTTCTTCTTATGTGTAACATCACACCCTTAACATGAAATTTTCTTTACTAAATGATCAACTTGCTAGGCACATCAACACCACAAAATATGCAGTGAAATTTATGGAAGTATTTATGGTACGATAAATATTTAACATATGACCTGAGTAAGAATACACACTACACAATATATATACTACTCAACCAGCCACAACACAGGAACACTACCACAACAGGACACAGGGTCTTCCAAAGGACTTTACACCCTATGGACCCAATTATAATTTGAAGCACATTGAACATATATTTCACAACCTTGTACAATCCATGACAGCAACAGCCAATTGGAGCCAAACATATGCATACACACTACAAACAGAAGATTTTAATTGCAGACTTTTACAGCACTGTAATGCAACACATATGACTTGACCCATTGTAACAATTACTGTAAACCAACAAAGAGGTATCATTTATATTTTATGACGCAACAACTGTACCATAGATAATAGATGCATAAAAGCCAGTGTTTTTGAGTAAGGAACACATAAGTTCTCCCTGAAGATAGTGTGAGATACACCGAAACATGTAGGAGAAACATGGTATAGAAAGCATAAAATAAAAAGCATGTATTTAGTTGGTGTAACTGAAGAAATATCTAAGAATATACACGGTTCAGAACTACACACCATACCCTCAATGTTAGTCCACCATGAGATCAAAGCAACTGATTGTGGTGTCTAGTGTGTGGATCACCATAAGGGACAACAATGTTCATGCCTGCTCAAAACTAGGCTGGACTGGCTCACCTTTACTAGCATGTTTTCAGCATCACAATTTGATGTTTGAAGAGAAGACGTAGAAGTCATACAGAAATGACTCACAGAACCCTCTTCCCTCCTCTCTTGACAGAAGTGTGACCCACTACAAGCTGGATCAGGTGTTCCTGCAGTCCCACACAGAGCCTGGGTGAAAAGCTAAGTCCTCACATTCCTGTTAGGACTCTCAAACTCTGCATATTTTGCATGGATTCAGTTGCCTTATCAGCTGAGATGTATGGTTATGCATTCTTGTGCTCCACTGACAATAACGCTGTTGCTGAATAATTAGTACAAGCTGACTCCTATACAGAATGTCTCCTAACCTTTGAAGAAACAGTGTGAATGCACACACATGCGCATGCACATCAAATATCTAAAACACATACAATTAGAACCCATTTTATTTTTTATGTGTTACAATAAGGACATTATATTCTCCAGCAAACACAGCTAGCCACTTTCCATTGTCTCTGATACATCATACTCTCTCACCCACGTGACAGTTAAATTTCCTTTTGCTTGTCACAGGGTCAGTGAGCCATCTGCTACATACTATGCACATTGTGCATGATGCACTCATAGAACAGATGCTACAGGAAGCGTCATGTGAATTCAGACAACAATTTATAAATACATAGAAAGTTCGCAAGCAACAAGTTCCATTCTATACAGTAAGAAAACCCACTGAAGACAAGTAAGTAGCAGATCCATTTAAGACAACTGTGGTTCACAAACTCTATGACAAGAAATGGTGATGAAAGAGTTACTAATGTGTGAACTGGTGCCTTCATGGTGTGCATGATGTAGAAACACACCCCACATCCATTCTGTTTCACAGTGAAAATTCATTTCAACTCAGTGGATACATTAACGTCTTGGAACAGCAAGTACTTGCCTGCAAAAAATCTGTGTTTACTCATGCAATGCTATTAAATGAATTTAAAGTTGATGTATGGTGTGCTACGAGTACAGCTACATTTATAAAGCCCATATTTATTACCACAAATTCACACCGATGTGTTATGCACATTCTGACACCACTTTTTAAACACCTGTCAAACTACAAGAACACCTACGCTTTTTCCAGCAAGACAGTGCAGGCAAAGTTGTGTGCTGTTCAGACAGCATTTTCACAACACAATATAAGCAGGGCATTGTGGCCTTGTTTGCCAGATCAGAACCTCAGATCGAGTTTAACTTACAGGGCATGGTAAGAGATCAAGACTACAATAATAGCCTTCACACTGAAGACAAATTGAATGAAACCATTCAAAATGCAGTGCCCACAATTTTACCAACAGAACTTCAATCATTGAACATGTTTTTCAGTCTGACATTTGTGTGCCAGCCAAAGGAAACCATTCCCAGCACCTTCTTTAAATATGGTAACAACCTAATATAACCTGACACACAGCAAAGTGAAATGGCAGCAAGTGTTGCACTGCCTGCCACAATGTAAACTTGTCATCGAGTGGAGGGTAAGGTCAGACAACACGTCCCTGTAATTTTGGTTTAATATATACAACTCAATCACAGAAAATCATAATGTATCACCTCCCAATCTAAAAAAAATGCTCCACAACACTATTCAGTTCTTACAGTTCACATTCTGGTCACCATTATACTGTCATTAAAAATATGTAAGTCATTTTATTTAGTTCTTTCTAGAGTGTACCAAGGGCCAGCTGTTATACAGTGAGGTAAGTTAAAAACACGGAGGTCTCAAAAAAATTCACTAATCTTCAGTCTCAGTGTGAGTGGGTTTTACTTATGTTCACACGTCTCCATACTCGATACTAGACTGCGATGAGCTACTGGACAAACGATACTGTTCTGGCACTGAAGATAATGGAAGTCCACCTGGAACAGCGGAACGATACCGCATAGGTGAGTAGAATTCTTCCCCCTCATCTGCTGAGGATGGGGATGGTGGGGAAAGGGCAGCATTATCCTCTTGGTCCTGCAGGAGTTGGCGGAACTCTTGTATCGACTCGTTGAGGGACCACAACTGAGACAGCAAGGACAGATCCAGCTGACGAAGACCAAACTGCAACATACAAAATTTTTAACTCAGCTGCATGACCTTATGCAAAGTGCAGCCCCATTTACACACTTCCAGTTTGCACATTTAATTATATACATGGTGTTTGTTCTTTGTAACCTTCTGTAAGTGCAAATGGGTCCCCACATACACAAATGATCTGCATTTCTTGGAAATGGGCAAAGGAAAATAAAGAAGGAACTGATATACAGGGTGCGGCAGAAATAGTGAAGCATTTTAAAATTTTAGTTACGTACTTCTCCGCTAGGGTATCGCGGAGAGCAGGTATTTGAACATAAGCAGTGACCTTCAGATTTAGTCAACATGGAGAGCTGGGGAGTATGAGAACTTGTGTGCTGTGGAACTGTTTATTCGGACGGGGTCAGTTACAGAGACCCAGCGGGGATTTCGCCGTTAACGGAATCAACAGGAAGCCTCATCTCCAAATGCAATCCGTCGATGGGTAAGGCAGTGGCGTGAAGAAGGCTCTGTCACGTGTAAAAAGCCACCTGGTCGACCGTCCTCAGAACGCACACCTGACAACATTGTCCGAGTGCTGGCGTCCGTCAGCCGCAGTCCGAGGCGATCTGCACGTAAGCATGCTCCAGCCTTACGCATATCTGACAGGAGTGTACGGCGCATCATGCGTAGTGACCTGAGTCTTCACCTATACAAATTGCAAGTAGTGCATGCTTTAAGTAATCGGGACAGAGAGATACGCTTGCAATTTTGTCGTCACTTTGTGGAAATGTTGACTGAAAATCCAGACCTGCCAAACAAACTTCTGATGGGTGATGAGGCACATTTTCATTTGCATGGCACAGTTAATAAGCAGAACTTTCGATACTGGCCAGCTGCAAATCCTCACGAACTTCATCAACGCCCCACTTATGACCCAAAAGTTAACGTATGGTGCGCTGTTTGGTCCAGAGGAGTCATTGGACCCTACTTCTTTGAGGATGAAGACGGAAAAGCCATCACAGTCACATCGCAACGTTACACAGAGACGATCAATGAATTTCTGTCCCCGAATCTTCCACCAAACAATGGCACCTTGTGGTTTCAACAAGACGGTGCTACGGCCCACACAGCAGTGATTAGAATCGCTGCGCTTCGCCGTTTGTTTCCGCAGCGGGTGATTTCTCGTTTTGGTGATGTGCCATGGCCTCCTCGTTCGCCGGACCTAACAGCTCCAGACTTTTTTTCTGTGGGGTTATTTGAAAAGTAAAGTGTACAGTACTCGCCCTAAAGACTGACATGCACTTAAAAAAAACACGGGAAGAAATCGCCAAACTTTCAGAAGAAACACTTCAAGCCGTTATGCGCAGCTTCTTAACTTGTGTGCACCTGTGCACGGAGGAGGGTGGTGGCCACCTAAAAGACATTGTACACAAAAAGTTTAACTATATAAAAAAAAAGTTAAGCACCATAGTAGATTGTGATGTACTAAAATTGGTATCAGTTACTTTCAGTAAAATGTTATTCTTATTTATAATTAGTTCACTATTTCTGCCGCACTCTGTATTACATCTGATCCTGTCAAACTTTGAAAAGAAAATGCTAACCAAGAGTAAAAGGAAATCCCTGCTGATGATGAATCTGCCTCCTCCTCCAGCAAACGTACATAAAAATCTGAACTTCCAAATCTGAACTAAAGTTCAGGTTCCAGCTTGGCGACTCTAAGGAATGTGACCCAGACGTATCTCACATTTCCTCAGCTCTGCGGTCCGAGAGCTGTCCCCGACTGTACATGTTCTTCTTAAATATTTTTTTGGTAGGTAAAGTAATACAGTTCACAAATAACAATGTTGAGTGCACTTTCTTTAGTAACGGTCACTGCAGACGTGTTCGCTATGTTACTGCAAAATGGCTGCACACATAACCAGTGAAATAATAAAACATGCACAGCATAAGAATTGTAGGGCCTTCGCACCATTCTGTTTAATTCTCTCAAAAACAGTAAAACAGGAAACGTGTACTGAAAACAATACATTTTTCATTCTTCACTACAACTTTCGCATGAAACATTTTTCGCCACGATAAGCACTTCGCAAGACACGCACAGAAACTAAAGTGTCTTCATGTAAAGTGCCCTCTACTTTTGGCAGATATAAGGTAAAGGTAAAGCAGTCCCGTTACAAGCCTGGGAAGGCCAAGAGGGTTCCAGGAAGTTAATGTTCCCAGATTTCATGACAACGGCACAGGATGGTTGTCAGCCTTACGCACCGGCCGCTTTTTACCCCCAGGAAATACTCCTGGTACTCATTTATGTTAGAGGCTGAGTCGACCCCAGGGCCATAGTGCGATCGGAAGGATTTTATGTCAATGAAAAATCCACTGACACCAGCTGGGATCGAACCAGTAACCTTCCGATTTGTAGCACAGCACCTTAACCACTGTGCCACCGCGTTGGCAGATATATTCAACAGATTTCATTAGAACTCCCAAATATTCAACTTCACGAAAATCCGATCGGCAGTTCTTGCTCTATTACATGTGGGCAGACGGATGGCAAGACACGATGTAACGGACAGGAGCATCTTTGGAACTTTTCGTTGTGAAAACACAAAAAAAATAAATCAATGTGTATTAAATTAAACAAATTCAATTAACAACGTAACCCCGATTCTGAACCCAGGAGCAAAGTCCCATACATACAGAACGTAATCCACATGTGAATTTGTTAACTTGATGTTACAGACCTTAAACAAAAAGAAAACAAACCTAAGCATGGGTTTATAGGCAATCTTTACACCTGAAAACCAAGTCTACTGTTCTGGATGCAGTTCAGCGGTTCAGGTTTACGCGAACTGGAATGAAGAAGCAAGCCTCAAATAAGATTTGAGGTGGTGAATGCAAGACTGCATGTGGTGTTGGGCGATATGGCCCCATGCAGTTACGCAAAACTCTCACTGACCATAAAGACAATGCAATCACCATTTGCCTACAAAAAAGTGCGGTTCATGTAACAAATTTTGATCCCCCCCCCAAGTATCAAACACCACAAATATCCGTTATGGTATTACAAGCAGGCAAAATGTTATGAGTCAGACTACCGTGAATGCACACATTACGGTTTTGCTGACTGTGAAAAATGGCCTCTTTCATAGATAGAAGCATGAAAAATTGTACCTACATGTAAACAAAATGCGTCTAAATGCATGAAAACGGTAAAGTACACAGTACTTAATGGAATAATTACGTCAAAATTAACACAATACAATAATGTATCATATTAACACTTTCACGTTTATATGCCGATGTATGGGCTGGTCGAGCGAAGAACAGTGGGTTTGATTCCCGGCAGAGGCAGAACATCTCTTATCCGAAGCCCACAGACCTGCTCCGAGACTCACCCAGCCTCCTCCTTGTAAGTAAAGTGGCCGGAACGTCAAGCTAACCACTCACTTCCATCGAACGATCACCCATATACCTGCAGCGCGCGGTGCTACATTCAGGACGGTGATACCTTAACCTGTACCTCTGGCGGAAACTATACTTCTTGATAATCATTCCCTTAAAAATAATCAACACCTTACCCTCCCCCATGCCACTCTCACAGCCACGCTGCTGGGGCGCAGATTGGGGGGGGGGGGGCCCCCTTTTTTTTAAAATTTTTTTTTTCCCCCCAAAAAAAAAAAAAATTTAAAAAAAAAAAAAAAAATTTTTAAAAAATTTCAAAATAAAAAAAAAAAAAACCTTGAGAAATAAAAACAAAAAAAAAAGGAAAAAAAAAAACCCCAA
>Ga0123355_10004354_pt1 | contig 20590 bp, 25 predicted proteins | sample TergutEmb28metaG_3_FD_89872 | JGI IMG/M metagenome (GOLD analysis project Ga0123355, IMG submission 89872) | Embiratermes neotenicus P1 segment gut microbial communities from Petit-Saut dam, French Guiana - Emb289 P1 | ecosystem: Host-associated > Arthropoda: Insects > Digestive system > Gut ...
CGCATACATTAGTTAGGTATTGCCATTTTCAAGGAGGGATTCGTCTATGTTGTCCGCTGTTTTCACGTCGATTTTCGACCAAGTTCTGCACCTAATTTCCTATATGTCGAACGGAAGTTCGTTCCCGAAGCCGCTCTCGCCTGAAGATGAGGCGAAATTTTTGGAGCTTTATCACGGCGGCGACATGAACGCGCGGGATAAGCTGATAGAGCACAATTTGCGGCTCGTTGCGCATATCGCAAAAAAATACACGAATCCGCAACGGAGCAGCGAGGATTTAATTTCAATCGGAACGATTGGGTTGATGAAAGGTATTACGACATTTTCGCCGAAAAAGGGAACTCGGTTGGCGACGTATGTCGCGCGGTGTATTGAAAATGCTATATTAACACAGGGGTAACATCTAACCAAGAAGTAAACGAAAATGTACCTTTTTCAACAAAATTAAAGATTTTTAAGAAACAAAGTGAAAATCTATATATTTTGTATAGTTCAAACAATGAAAAAGTCAAATATATTCCTTTATATATACATAGTTTCAAACTAATAAGAACAAACAACGACACCAAGAAAAATATCTTTCTAAAACAAAACCCAGATAATTTGACAATCCCAGAAAAATTGAAATATTACAGACACAGAGAAAATTTACACCAAGAGGACATCGCCCATTACTTAGGAATTGAAAGAACATCATATTGGGGATATGAAAATAGAGAACTTAAATATTATCCATTTGAAGTAATGTTGAGGTTATCCGAAAGATACGAAGTTGATTTATATGACTTAGTAGATAATTACCATATATTTATATATAATAACCAAGGTGAAAACATAAAGAGAATTAGGAAAGAATTAGGAAACATCACACAAATCAAACTTTCTCAAATATTAGGTGTTAATCTCGGCGTTATCAAACATTTAGAACAAAATAAAGTTCGCATATCAAAAAGGAACTATAACAAACTGATGAATTATTACAATGAACATTTAGAAGTTGACGATTGTATGGTAGTCAATTATTAAAAGATACTTTTTTACATAAAGAAGAAGAGTCCGGTTATACATCAACAGAACAGACATCATTTGTCTGTTTTTTTCTTTTTGGGAGTTTCGACAGGCATATCTTTTACATTGTCAAGCGCATAATAACAACATTGTTCAACCAATTTATTGAACGATATTCCTTTTGATGTCGCAATAGTTCCAATCTGTTCTATCAACTCATCGGGAAGTCTTATAGTTCTATTAGACGCACTCGGTTTTTTGATAACAAAAGACATAGTAAAATTCCTTTCTTTTTACTATAATTTTAACCTATTTTGAGAATTAAAGCGATAGTCAAATATTATACTTATAATTAAGTCAATAATTATGTTAAAAATTCAAAAAACTATTTACATTCATTAGGTTTTATATTATAATAGAAAAAATGATTAAATCTACATAATAAAGGAGACGAACAAAACAATGAAAAGAACACTGTCAACAATTTTAGTAATGATAATGGTATTTTCCGTTATGACTTCAACATTGGCGAACGCAGAAACTTCTATTGAACGTGAATTTATTTTCTATTCAATCACAGTAGAGCAAGGCAATATTTATTTGAATACAACAACTAATCAATCATATCCTTTGGCACAAAACGCAATATTCTCTTTAAATGGAATCCCTACTATTTTGAGAGATATTTTATTGGGTGATTTGATTTACCTTACATTTAGAGATAATTTGGTTTCAAGTGTTAGGGCTTACCGAGGAACTTTACCCTCAAATGTATTTGAAGAAGTCGTAGTAGAACAGACTATAAACACACAGGAAATTGTGATAGCCCCTACTCAACCCTCGTTACAAGTAGTTTCAGAAGAAGAACGACAAATTATCACAGGTGATTTTAAAGTCAATTTAAATGGGGAATATCTTGAGTTTGACCAACCACCCGTAATGGTAAATAATAGGATTTTTGTTCCTTTAAGGGTAATATTTGAAGCATTAGGAGCAGATGTTGAATTTGATTTTAGTCCATTAGATGAAAGTATTAATATAACGGCAGATTTGCCCAACATTAGGCTTGCTTTTGGGAATTGGACAGGAGAGTGGCAATATAGCTTAATTGAAATATTCGGACGAAGAATTTGTGAGTTTTTAGGTGATGAATATATCATATTTGGAGAGCATTTAAGCTATGGCACATTAGGCATTGACGAACAACCTACATTTTTAAATGACAGGACATTAATACCAGTTAGGTTTGTTAGTGAAACATTAGGGGCTAATGTAGAATGGGACGGAGCAAACCAAACAGTTATTATCGAAATTGAAGAAGCATTTTTGAAAGGATTTCCTTTTGATGTTATTAGTGTTATGGAAAATTGGCACATAAGGCAACTATATGAACATCAAGATTGGATTTCAAGCATTGAGTTTGGCAACGACGGAAGACCTGCGTTTGCATACGGAAGACCTTTCGGCTGGGATATGAGTCCTTATGATTACAGAGATATAAGAGATGGTCAGTGGGGAAATGCTACCGTTATGGCAATATTGATTATAAACTATTATATAGAGCCATTTGATTTAGATTGTACGCAAAGCAAAGTGGAAGTGATAAAATTTTTACACGATTGGATTATGAATAACGCAACTTATGATACTGACAATTTAAGACGAGAAGATATCATTTACAATCGTGCAGAGGGAGTTTTATTAAGAGGTATTGGAGCTTGTGACAGCTATACAATGGCATTGCAATCAATGTTAGGTTTATTAGGCATTAGAAATTATAGAGTAACTGCAATGAGAGCATTAGAATGCGGAGGACGAGTTGGTCATAGTTGGAATTTGGTAGAATTAGATAATAGATTTTATGCTATTGATGCAACTTGGAATAATAGTTTAGGAGAACGCAGAGGTAGATTAGATTATACACACTTTTTAATAGGGCGTAATACATTAGACATAACTCATAGGGAATACAACCTCGACCAAACCATTTTATTTGGTCCATCTGTGAGAGATTTAAATATTTCAAATACTGATTTTGATATTTCCTTTCTTGGTATAAGAAGATAAAAATAATAATTTCTTTATATGCTCCCTCTTAAATGTAGGGAGCATTATTTTTTATCAAAAACTCTTGATTTTTTTATAGATTTATGGTAAAGTCATTTTGAGGTGATTTGAAATGACTTTACCAAAATATGAATTAAGCGTTAATGATAATATTTGGTTTCAAACAATGACAGATGTATGCAATACATTATTTGACGCTGGTTATAAAGGTGCTGTACAAAAAATTAAAAATGTTGGTTATGAGCCTTTCAAAGACACAATTCACGAAGGACAGACAATATGGTTTCCTTTCCTTGAGGGTGCAATGGAAAAATGGCATAATAAATTGAGCGATAGCGGTCTTGTCATTATAGAAACAAATTTGTTCGATATAGACAGAGCTGTTGATATTCCAAAAGGCGATGAAAGCATAAGTGTTGCATTTGGTGGATATAAAAAAGGTTATAAATTTATAGGAGTTTTTCGTTTTGTTAATCATTTTTGGAGAGTTGTTGAAAAAGATGAAAAGCCAGTTAATGATGATGACAAAGAACGACGCGTTCGTATATTTGAAAGAATTTCCGATACTTGCGAAGTGAAAAATGATATTAAATCTATGATAGGCGATAAACATATTCGTATAAAAAATGGTGAGGTCATACAAATTGAAGATTAAGAATTTTTAGTTCTGCGTACAAAAATCATCTCTCGTCTAATTTTGTGATAAAAGATGATTTTTGTACAATCGAACAATATATTTTTAAGACACACACACTTTTTATTTAATATATTCTATGGATATAAAAAACACAAAATCAACAGACAACCTCTGAATTCAATCTGTTACACCCAATCATCAATCCAATAGTAAATATTACTTACCTAAAATCATTTAAATTTGATATAATCTAATGAACGCAACAACCATTAAGAATACAACCTTTTTTATTCTTCTACACTAAGTCCATACAAATCATTCATATAATTTAAACTTTTCAACAATTCAACATTACCAACAACCTCATTAAATTTTTCATAATTGATAGAGGGTAATGGACCAAGTAACTCATTTAAATCATCCCAATATTCCTCTAAATCTTTTTTTAATTCTTCTTTACTTTCTTCAAATGAATTTTCTTTTTCAAAAAATTTATATATTTTGTATTTAAAATCCAATGTTTCAACAACTCTTTTTACTACGTAGTCTAAATCTGCAAAAATACGATAAAAATTGTTTGTTGTACGATTTAACACTTCACACATTTCATTTTTTAATTCAGTATTTTCTATTGTTGCACACCAATTCCAAAAATCGTAAGCCTTATCTCCTTTATCTGTAAATACTTTATTAGCAATTAAACTCATTATCAAAACTCCTCTTTTTTAATTTAATTTATCATTCATCACGTTCACATTTTAGGCACTAAAACACATAACCATATGAATATATTATTTAACCAAAAACTAATCTCCAAATGAAACGTGATGAATGATACAACCACTCTAAACCTACAGTAAAACCAAAACCATAAATTTAATTTATTTTATGGTTACAACTATCACTTTTTCAATACTCGTAATAGTTTTTAACGCTATCTAAAAACATTTCTGTATTGAAAGGCATACACCATTAGAATCATATTTAGGATTTTTTGTAACGGCACGGTCTATTGTGATAACCGCCGCGCGATTGGTTTATTCCGTACACCTTAACGCTGATTTCCTCTTCTGCAATTGGCGGAAATCCGGGCGTTTTGGAGCAATTCGAGGACGGCACGGTTATCAATATTGAAATTTCCGGCAAGCGGTTTTCGCAATTTTTAACACATTATAGCAATTGCAATTTCGACAACTGGGATAGCCGTATAACTTATGGCGTTCTTATTAATTTGCCTACCGGATTGCATGTTGAAAATTTTGAGCGAGTTGATGATTTCAATGCGAGATTCACAATTAGGCAACTGCACCGAGGCGAACGGGTACTGACTGCGGAAGAAAACCGAATGAACGCTGTGGTTCCCCGTTCTGCCCGAGCAAATCAACATCCGAAAAGGGCTTATAACCAATAGCGTCAACATTCAAGAACTCGGCGAGGTGGTTGTGGAACTTGGAAAATCCGCAATCACCATCAGCTTTTCCTCATTTTTCCCTGCGACGTGGTTCCCGGGAATGAAAATTCCGCCCGACGAGATGGTTTCGACCGAAGTGTTGAAAGATAAAATCACGGTATGGCAAAAATCGGGGTTGCCCGTCAGATTCGCGGTGACGGCTCCGACAATCTCGCACGGAGTAGGATTGTATTTCAAAATTGTGGACTTCGTCTACTTCGAGCGCGGCGGCGACATTGGAACGCTCCAATATTCGCTGATTTTGAAAGAATACACCGAGGTTCGAGCGCGGAAAGTTCAAGTTCGTGACGATATCGCAATAATCCCCGAGCTTGCCCCTGTTCGGGTGGATAATCGTGTGACCTCATACACTCATACGGTGGTTTCGGGCGACAATCTTACGTTGATTGCGCGGCGACACCTCGGCGATGGGGCGCGGTTTCCGGAGATAGTTGCGCTTAACCCGATTATCGTGAATCCGAATTTGATATTTCCGGGTTGGGTGTTGAGGCTGCCGCCGAGGTGAAAAATAATTGACATTTGTAGAATTTTGTGGTAAAATGCAGATAAGCATATAAGCGCGTAAGGGCGGTGTTTTTTTGGCGGCTTGCCGAACCGAGAGGAGGATTGAATAAATCCAAATCGAGGGGAGGTGGTTAGATGTCGATTTATGAGGCGTTAACTTTGATGATAACTTTCGGGTTGCTCATTGTAACGATGATGAACGATAAAAACGCAAAAAAATAATCAGCCTAAACCGTGACAGGTAAGTTGATTATTTTTTGTGTTACATAACATATGAAATTTTCGGCAAGCCTACCGCCTTTAAAGCGGATGTGCCCGAGAGAGTGTTAGCGCACTCTCTCTTTTTATGCCATCATTATATATTACTTATACGAAATTGTCAATACTTTTTGACAATTTTTTTGTTTTTCAGAGGTGTTTTTTTATGATTGCACATTCAAAAATTCTTGTCGTACAGGACGGGGCGACTGTCGATTTGAGCTTGCTAATATCACGAATTCGGTGGGGCGGCCGAAAAGGTACGCCGGCGAGGTCGGTGGAGATTACTTTCCTCGACGACGAAGCGTACAGACGGGCGCGAAGCGAGATTGACATCGAAAAAGGCAGCCAACTTGTATTCTATTACAGAGGCAACCGACGCGGGAATCGACCTTGCGAACGAAACCGCCGCGCAAATCGGCGACATTTCAACGGCACTCAGTGCCATTTTGGGGGTGTAGAAGACAATGGACAATGAACAATTGACAATGCAACCATAGCCGACCAACTAACTGCACTGAACGGCGTTAAAACCGAAATCCGTGACACGCTCGAAGGTATGGGCGTGGATATCATATTCCTTGCTTAGTTATCTAATGCCATCGTTTTACGAGCGGGAGTTTTAAACTTGCAGAGAATTCTGTGAATTAAAAATGCTTCTTCAACTTCTCGAGCGCGCGTTTTTCGATTCGAGAAACGTACGAGCGGCTTATTCCAAGCTTTTTCGCAATCTCGCGTTGCGTTTTCGAGTCTTGGTCGAACAGTCCGTAACGGCTGCAAATTACATCGTATTCCCACTCATCAAGGTCTTTTTCGATAACTTTGTATAGCGTTACAACCTGCATTTTGTGGTGAATTTCATCGATGATTTCATCATCTTTGGTGTCGAGAATGTCAATAAGCGAGATTTCGCCGCCTTCTTTATCGGTTCCGATTGCGCTGTGAAGCGAGACGTCGCCGCGCTCCTTCTTGCTCGCGCGGATTACCATTAAAATTTCATTTCCTATCCTTACTGAATGGTAACATTATTTCATTTTTTTTTGGTAATTCAAAATTAGGAAAATCTATTCTTTCATCTTTACTACCAAAGAAATATATATGAACATCTTCTCCACTAACTACTATTCTCCTTATGACCGCTCTTATTGCAAACCGTTTTTCTTCAATAGTCATAAAGTCAATAGTTTTACCAAAAGAGTTTATCATATCTCTTAATATGTCAAACTCATTGTCGGAGTAACTGTAATCTCGTGTTAGACATTTGACATCTTCAATTTTATCTAACAAGGTTTGGTTTTCGTTGTGTAGATTTTCAATTTCTCTTTTGATGTATTCTTCACTTATGTTTTTTTCATCGGTTAAAGAAACTACTAATCTTTGTATCTTATCTTCATTTTTTTGTATCTCTTTTTCAAAGTTCTTTATTTTGTCTTGGTATTCAACAACATTATTTGAAACAGTTTTTTTCGCGTGTTTCAGTTCTTTTAAGAAAGTAGAATTATCTCCACTTAATTTTTTGATTTCTTCAATAATAGATTTGTCGAGTATATTTCCATTAAGATTTGGGATTTCACAAAGTTGTTTTTGTGATTTTTCTTTTGTTTCACAAAGATAATAATATACTTTTTCACCTTCACTATTAAACCGATTGTGTTGTTTTGGTCGCATAAAATCTCCACAATCTCCACACCTTAAAAGTCCAGATAATAAAGCGATATTGGATTTTGGTTTTCTCCAAGATTTATCTTTATTTTGTGATAACATCTTTTGTACTTTCACCCAATCACTCCCATTTATTATTCCTTTGTGTTTACCAATGGAAACAATCCAATCCTCAATATCGTTTGTTTTATTGGATTTTCCGTATGTTTGTTCTGTTTTGTTATATGCAATCATTCCGTTGTTTCCGTCGAATTCTTCTTTGTTTGAATAAATATCAATGTCAAAATCATTAAAGTAATTCCAAGCGTCAATATCGTTAATCATATAGACAGGGTTTTCTAAAATATTTCTAATAGAAAACCGATTGAATTCTTTCCCTTTTTTAGTTTTAATTCTCTCATTCAATAAAAATGTTTCCGTTTTACTTAAAGAGTTTGTTTCTAAAAACTTACTAAAAATAAGTTTGACAATCTCTATTTCATCATTGATAATATCGAGTTTAAATGAACTTCTTTTCTTTCCGTCAAAATCTATTTTATCTACTGAAACACTTTTATAACCTGTGGGGGTTGTGCCGCCTAACCAACGACCAGTCTTTGCAAGTTCGTGCATATTATCTTTTATTCTTTCTGCGATGGTATCTCTTTCTAATTGTGCAAAAACAGAAACCATCATCATCATAGCGTAACCCATTGATGTAGAAGTGTCAAATCTATCTCTAATTGAAATAAAGTTAATATCATATTTATTTATCAAATCTATTGTTTCTAAAAAATCTCTTGTGTTTCTTGAAATTCTATCTAAACGATAACAAATAACTGAATCTATCTTTTTTGACTTTATATCTTCAATCATTCTTTGAAAATGAGGCCTATTGACGTTCCCACCTGAATATCCCTCGTCTTCATATTCAAAGATATTCATATTTGGGTATTGGTCGGGGAAGTTTACTCTTAAATATTCTTTTGACATTTCTATTTGATTTCCGATACTTTCCCCTTTTCCTGTGTACTTTGATTTTCGAGAGTAGATACCAACATTTAGTAAATTTTTTTCTTCGTTTGTGTTTTTCCTTTTTGTCATAATGTTAATCTCCTTTATGTAGATAATGAATTTCATTTATCACTTTACGGTTACATTTATAATTATAAACTATTTTCCTATAAATGTAAACAGTTTTTTTGAAAAAAATTTAAAATAAAAAATATTATATATTTTTTAAGGGTGATTTTGTGATAAAAATTCTAAATGAAAATCAAAATGGAAAAGAATTCTTCAAGGAAAGAATTATTGATTATCTAAAAATGTCAAAACATCAAATCAATAATATTCTTAATGAAAATATGAATAGTTTTTGTAGTCAATCATCAGTTGAAGAACTACAAAAATTTTCATCAAAGGCGAAAGAACTAAAAGATTATACAAACAAATTACAATCAATAAGTGATACGAGAAAAAGGGTATAACTTAAAAAACATAGGTGTCATATCCTATGTTTGTTCATTCGTTTATTAACTTATCAAACAGTTGATGTTTTTCTATTGGTGGTATTTTCATATCGTTTATATATCTCTTTATAACTTGGACGTGTATCTGTGATATTCTTTTGGAAATTTCTTGGATATCTTTGTTGTCGGTCGGTGTATGACAAATGATATTTATTTTCCTCATATCTCTTTTTATGATATTTTTCTTTTGATTAGAACTAATCTTTTTCAACTAAACATACCTTTCGTTATTGAAGTAACATTTTATCAAAAATGTTCTACTTCGTATAATCAAGGTTAGATAATATGAGTAACCTTATTTGCTGTACTCTCATAAACTTCCGCTAAAACGTGAGAGTAAATTCCAAGCGTTGTCTGCACATCTTTATGTCCGAGCAATTTCTGCACAACCTTAGGATTTACGCCTTCTTCCAATAACATTGTCGCGAACGTGTGTCGATAACGATGTAAATGTAGGTTATATTTTGATAAATTATGGCGAATTAAAAATCTTTTGTAATTACCTTTAAATCCATCATAAGTCCGCATTTCACCGTTTCTGCTCGAAAAAACAAAAGCATCATCTTCCGTAAAAGCAATATTTTTCTCAAACTGATACGCTTTCCATTTTTTCAATACTATAATAACTTCATTTGATACCTTTATCTTTCTAATATTGCCTGTTTTGGTGACGGCAACAATACTCTTCCTTGATGAAATCTATCATCATCTCAAATCTGTTGGGTAATTGCGGACTTGAAAAAGTACTGCAAATATACTGCAAATGAGTCGGAAAAAGGCGGTTTCAGAGGGTGAAAGATGGTACAAGTTGGGAAAACAATTTCGAGAATGAAAAACGGCGAAAGCCTTTACATTAAAAGCTTTCGCCGTCTTTTTCACTGGCACAGCGAACCCTGTTACAGTCGAACAAGCGGTTGTTACTGAACCTGCCGAACTAACCGCCGTTTCAACCTCGGCAAGCGTTATTGTCCTCTCGCCTTTTTCCATATTAAATGCTATAACAACTTTATCCTCATACACATAAATCGAATTAATAAAAACCTCAACAAGTTTCTGTTTTTGCTCCCAATCGTCAATATCCGTTTCCCGAAACCTACGCAACCAAAGAGAAATTTGCTCTTTTGAAAGAGTTGACTTTTCCACTTGCTGTTGCAAAATTGAAAGTTCGATGTTCGACTTCGTTTGCTCCAATTCCTCTAATCTCTGTTTCGTTGACGAGGTATAAACACCATCCTGTATGGCATTGAGCATATTATTGATTGATTTTTCTATTTCCGCAAGTTGCTTTTGCAAGATTATAAGTTCGGTATTTTCCTCGCCTTGCAAGGCGTAAACCGCATTTACTATGCGGTTTACAAGTTCATCATCAAACAATAATTGCATAATATTTTTGATAACAATATCTTCCAAATCAGCCTTGCGAATAGTCTTTTTGTCACAACCTTTTCGCTTTTTCGCAATAGAACACTTGTAATATCGGTGGCTTTTGCCGTTACTACTCCGCCCGCTTTCACCGGACATTGGATTGGAGCATTTCCCACAAAATAATTTTGTCGTTAAGAGATAATGTTCCTCCAACGCCTTAAATCTTGACGGAGCTTTCTTGTTCTTTTCAAGCCGTTTTTGCGCCTCGTCAAATACTTCGGGCGTTACAAGCGGTGGGATTGCGCCGACATTCACAACATCTTTGAAACGATATTCGCCCAAATAACGGCGATTTTTGAGTATACGAGTTACAGCGTCAATCTCCATTGTCTTTCCGTGAACGCTTTTAATTCCGGCATTTCCAAGCCAATCAACAATTTGTTTAATTTTTTCGCCATTAAGGTATTTATTGAAAATTTCGGTAACAATGGGAGCAGTCCTAATATCGGGTTGAAAATGCTTGTTCTCGTCTATGTAATAACCAAACGTTCCCGCCCCACCGTTAAACTTTGATTTTAATGCATTTTCGGTCATTCCTCGATTGACTTTAACTGCCAATTCAAGCGAAAAATATTCAGCGTAACCCTCTAAAACGCTTTCCATAAGCACACCCTCGGGGCTATCGGTGATGTTCTCGGTTGCAGACAAAACCTTGATACCATTCTTTTTGAGGTGGTTTTTGTTGATTGCGCTATCATAACGATTTCGGGCAAAGCGGTCAAGTTTCCAAATGATTACAGCATCGAACAGCTTTTTCTCGCCGTCTTTGAGCATTTGCTGAAACTGCGGTCTGTCATCGTTCTTGCCTGTCGTTGCCCTGTCGGCGTATATTTTAAGCACAGTATAGCCGTTTCGCTCTGCAAATTCGGTACATTCCCTAACTTGCCCCTCGATGCTGTTTTCGGTTTGATTATCAGACGAATATCGGGCGTAGATTACGCATTTTTGGCTCATTTAGATTCACCTCTTTCGTTTGCAAATTAAGGGTTTGGGAAGCATTCCCAACAATTTTGTATAACGCTGTATAGCGGTATGCCGTGCTTGCGATAAGTTAAAAAACAGGGTAAATGTATAGCAAGTCTATTTATCGTCATAATGTCCTTTGCATTGCGCAATTTCAAGATTTCCATCTTTTATGCGATAAACAATTCTATTCGCATCATCAATTTTGCGTGACCACCAACCTGCCAAATCGTGTTTGAGAGGTTCGGGTTTGCCAATCCCCTCAAACGGACCTCTCTCAATATCCTTAATCAAAATATTAGCTCTCTTTAATGTCTTTTTATCTTGCGTTTGCCAATAAACATAATCGTCCCAACCTCTGTCAGTCCATAATTTTTTCATAGGGCTTATACCTCAATCAATTCGTGTTCAATTAATTTGCCCTCGTCAGCTTCCTTTATGGACTGTTTGAGAACACTCATATTGCTTGCACTGTAAAACGGGTCAGTATGCACCGTAATATCAAACGGAATACCGCCCTGTCGCACAGTTTGTCGAACAAAAATATTAAACGCTGTTGTCATATTCAAACCCAATTCGTCAAACAAAACTTCTGCCTTTTCTTTCAAATTATCGTCAAGTCTGATGTTTACTTGTGCCATATATAACCACTCCTTTGTATATTATTATATATCAAATTATATACTTTGTCAACAATATTGTGTGAAGTTTTGAAAAAAATATTCATTGATATAAAATTTGATATATCACATTATCTCTATAAAACAACTCTATTTCAGGGATTGCTTGCGCCAAAATTTCCCTGTTCTCGAAAGTTCCGTTGTCTTTATAATCATTACGGAATACAAGGCGGGTTTCCGTTGTTCCGTCAATTTTGTCATAATCATTAGGAACATAAGGAAATACGTCCTTGCGCTCAAAAATAGATATTAACGGCGGGTTTTTGCTCTTAAACATCAGCTTATTATCCGTTTTCAATAGTTCGATTGCCCTTTGAATATCAGCCTTTTTGCCTGTGATAACCATACCAAAATAAGCCATTCCCATTACTTCGCCCCCTCTTGTTCGTGTTGTTTAATTAGCTTGTTAAGCGTTGGGCGGGAAACATCAAGCCGTTGCGCAAGCTGTACCTTGTTTAATTCCCTGCGCTTGTATGCCGCCGTGAACTTACGGAGTATTATATATATTATAATTTTTTTATTTTTTTCAAAAGACGAGAGCAGGCGAGCCTGACGAAGCCTGACGAGTTTTTTTATTATATAATGCACAACGGACAAATAAGCAAGCGACAAAACGAATGAGAAGCGGAGCAGGGCGGGGCGACTTGTCGCCCCAACCTGCGCAGAGATAAACGAGGGCGATAAATAAGCGGAAGTCATTGACAGACTTCCGCTTGATTTATTATTGTTGTTATTTGCCTTTACAGTTACCGCCGTCGTGTGCTTCTGTATGCGTGGTAGCCAACGTGTGCTTCTTTTAGTTTCTTCTTTCGCTCACGTTCGGCATCTTCTGCGTGCATACCCGCAAGACTAATTTCTATATCGCCAGCGTCATAAAATTTTGTTGTCGGGTCTTTCTTGTATTCTCTGCGGATTTGTGCCTTGATGTCACTCGGTAGTCTTTCCCAAGGTATCATTCCAAACATAACAACCGCCCCTTTACGTTTGATATTCCAATAGTTTCGCTATTAGCATACTTCTATCCCACAAAATAACGCTATTGACTTGCGCCAATTCCTTTGCCGACTGTGTAAATTCGTTGTTAGTAACAACCATTACTTTATCAACCTTGTGGAACGCTTTACCGCCAACCGCTTCTTGGACGGCAGTATTGCCAACGCTCCCCGCATAGCATTTTGTTTGTATGCCTATACTTGTATTGCCCTTTTTGGCGATTACGTCAATACCTTGGTCGCCTGTCTGCTTCGTTATTGTTGTTGTATATCCCATTTTTGTAAATAGTTTTGCAATAAATTCTTCAAATGCCTTGCCGTCCATTAAGTCTATGTCGTCTATGGTATAGCTTTCGCCCTCGGTGTCGATGTGCATAATAATTGCGCTCTTGAAATTCTTATATACTACTGTTTCATATGCTTTGTTTAATCTTTCGTCAAACATCAATTTTTCGTCATATAAGTCTTCAATTATGCTACTTTCATCAGGCGAGATTGATTTTTCACTATATAGCATTGATACGATACTTTCAATATTTTCATTCGGCTCTATGCCATACAGTATTAAAAAAAACGAAAATATCAACTTTTCTGTTGCTATTTCTTTATCGAACTTATCTGTAAACATTTCAATACATTTGTCTTTGTCATTAAGATTAAGCATTTCACAAAATTCACTATATTTTTGCTTGAAATCTGCTACCCAATCATTTATCAACATTATAACTATTATGTTGTATGTCGTGATTGAAGCACTGTCTTCCAAATCAAATCCGCTATCCTCAATTAACGCTCTTGTCAACATTTTAATAGGCGCAATAAATTCACTGTCAATACTAATGATGTTCAATTTCTTTTCAAGTTCTTCTACTCTTTCATTATACAAGTCATACGTTTTGTTGCACATATCATACGCTTTTTGTCCCAAGTTAAAATTTTGTTGTTCATACTTCTTTAATTTTTCGTACTGTTCCCCTGCCTTTTTTTTATTAAATTCATACATTTCTTGCGTATATTCTCTTAATATTTCAGTGCCAAAATCTATCGCACGTTCTTTGTTGATGATTATACTTTCTATCACCTTGGCATTTCTTTTGATAAAATTCTCAATCAGCATTTTACATTGAGCATTTGAAGTGAAATACCTTATTATTTTAAGGCTTTCTTGTTCAATTTGTTCCTGTTCTTCGATTGCTTCCATTATCTTTTCTTCTTCCCATTCTTCGTCCTGCCGTCTTCGTTCTTCCTCTTCTCGTTTTCGTTCTTCTTCCTGCTGTCTTTTTTGCTCCTCTTGCTGTTGCTTTTTTTCTTCTTCTTTCTTCAAGAAGCAAGCAGAGCAAACATATTGCTTGTTGTAAATTTCTACCTTTTCCAACAAACCAATCTTTTTATTACAATCAAAACAAAACTTTGCCATTGTTTCCACTCCTTTCGCTTGTTCCTGTTACATTATACGACAAAAAGGGCGGGTTTGTCAATGGGAATTTTACGGCTTCGCCCTCGACCTGCGCTAATCAGCCAAAAAACCGCTGTATTTTCGACGTCGCTCCTGTCGCACAACTCACGACATACCGCAACCGCAAAAATTGAATACACGCAAAATTTACAAGCAATTTTCTATCAGCAAACAAAAACAAGGCGCACAATTCCCGCCTTGTTGATTGTCATATATCCAAGCAGATAATCACGTCTACCACTCGTTTATTGTTTTGTTGTTTTCCCTTTGTTTTCAAGCGTTGGCGGGTGGTGTCATAAACGAGGGTATAACGTGGGTTAAGACACTTTCAAATGAAAGATGTTCGCTCTATCTAAGTTGGATATTGATGTCAACATAAAGAAATACCGCAAGCCTACGCTTGCGGTATTTCTCTGTCTAAAACCGAACGACAATCCCGAATGTTTTACCTACAAAGATTATGTTCGTTTTAGACGCACTTGGCACGCCTGACGTGACTCGAACACATGACCTACTGCTTAGAAGGCAGTTGCTCTATCCAACTGAGCTACAGGCGCTCGTCGCGACTTGAGCTTTTGATAGCTCAGTCACCCTGCGGCGACTATTTACAACTCTACTATAATATCACTTATTTCACGATTTGTCAACTGTTTTTTCATAAATTTTTATTCTTCAGCCTCGCCTGACTTTTTCACAAACTGTCCCGGCGTCATTCCCTCGTACTTGTTAAAAATCCGAATAAACGAATTCACGCTGTTATATCCTACCAATTTTGTCAAATCTTTAATCAGTATTTTCGGATTTCGCCGCAAACTTTCCTTTGCAATCTCGACACGATACATATTCAAATAATCCTTGAAATTTTGCCCTGTCGAATCCTTAAACAGCGTGCTTACATAGCTTCGAGACAAATTGAAATTATCCGAAATGTCGGCAAGCGAGATGTCGTTTTGGTAATTATTGTGAATATATCCCAAAAGCTGTTCGCTCATTTGCGAGTCTTTATTTTTGGTGTTTTTCTCCAAATAATTCACAATTGAGTCGAACAAAGAGTTGATTTTCGACGAAAGTTCATCGTTATTCCCAACCATTTTCAACTCCAAATACGGCGCAACGCCGCTGCCAAAAACATCATCAGGCTCAGCCTTTATGGTGTGAATAAGCCGATTAAGCGTGTTGACAATCGCAAGCAAAAACGACCCAAGCGTTTCCGTTGCCAGTTTTCGCCTCGCCAAATTTTCAACCAAAATTTCGCCAATTTCCGCTCGCGCCTCCGCGTAATTCCGACGAACAATGTTGAAAATAATATCCTTTTCCTTCTCAAGCGGATAATAATAAACCTGCGCGTCAACCGCGTCTTGCTCTACCGAAACCACCGCGTTTCCGTACAACCGAACGCTTCCGTCCAACATTTCTGCCGCCGCGTTGAACGAGTTTTTCGCGTCACTAACATTGGCGCAAAGCGTTCCAATCGCGCCGATTAATCCGACATCGTATCGCGCTTCGCAAGTGAGCAATATGCTTTTCAGAACGCCGCAAAGTTCCTTGTCGTCAGTCATATCAACCATTATCGCCGCGCGGTAATAATTAATTTCCACCATCAAAATGTCGGATTTTTTCCCCAATTCGTCTCGAACTTCGTCAAAAATTTGATTCTGAATAAACAAAATTTCCTCCGACGAATACGCTTCCTGCAACGCCCGAATATCCGAAAATTCAACAACTGCAACTCGGAATTTCTTCTGCAAAACCGTTAGTTTGTGATGTCTGACGGCGTTTTCAACATCGCTTTCCAAAGCCAATCCGTGCAAAATATCGCGCAACATTTTGGTTTTCAGAACATCTTTAACAGGTTTATATTTTTTTTGCAAAACCAAAAATCCGGTCAGCAAACAGGCGCTTACAAAAAATAGCAATATTGAAATGATTAAAAGTATTATTTCCACTCTCGCACCTCACATTTACGCTGCAATAAGGGACGCCAACGCTTGGCTCCCCCATATTCTACCCTTTTTTGCCTTAAATAGTACACTTTGCGGAGCTAATCGCCTTTCATTATATCAGACTTTTAGTGAAAATGCAACATTTTTATTGCAACTTGACAAAAGCCGCTTCCTTTTGGTATTATAATAGGAATCACACTTGAAAGGTGGAATACTTATGAAAAAGTTTATCGCAGGATTTATCGCGGGAGCGATGTTGTTCGGAGTGTTGGGAGTTTTTGCGGCAGTTGGGCTTCGCGATGTTCGGATTGCGGACACGGTTTCGCTTTGGGTTCACGGCCGGAGGGTTGAAACTGATATAATTCACGCGGTTCGGTATGATAATCCGTACGGATTCGGACGAAATTACGTTTCCGCGCGGGATTTAGCGGAAGCGCTTGGTTATTTCGTTGACTGGTGCGGTGATACGAATCGGATTTTGGTGACGAGCGCGCCGTCGGCAACTGAGGCGCAAGCAACTCACGCGTTGGTTGGAACTTGGGCGTGGGATTACGATGACACGTGGCGCTACATCTTTAACCCCGACGGAACCGGGGTTCGTTGGTTTGCCGGTGAAATGGAAGAATTCACTTGGCGAGTGCCGCGAGCCGGGTATTTGTTTATATATCCTCAAAATACGGGATGGTATGAATCTTGGAGTTACACAATCCGTATGAATGGGACAAGGCTCACGGTAGACACAAGATGGGGTGAACTTGTTACGCACAACTACACGAGAATGAGTGACCAAGCTGTATTCTTGTCTACGCCGCAATCGCCGCCTGCGCACGGGTTGTCGGAGTTCTATCCCGAGAATTCCATCGTGCCGAGGCTTGGGTATTTGCTTGGTAGACCGCATATTGATATGCACGTTTGGGAAAGTGGAGTTGTACACTATGTTTATACGACAAACACAGCGCGGAATTCCATAGATGATGCAGTTGTTGCTGCGTTTATCACCACAGTAATCGTAGATGAAGCCGGATTTGAATTTACCAACATAACAGAAGGCTACGCGGAGAACTCTCATATGATTTACTTCCAAAGATATGACACGCTTTTGACGATTGGTATTTTCGTAGATGAAACCCACGTTCTTTTTTACCCACAATAATGAAAATCGGAAACCTAACTCTGCAATCCAACTTATTCCTCGCGCCAATGGCGGGAGTGACCGACCGCGCTTGCCGCGAGATTTTCAAGCCGTTCGTTTCGGGGCTGATGTACACCGAAATGGTGAGCGCGAAAGGCCTGTATTACCAAGGCGAGCACACGTTTGACCTCCTCGAAATGTCGGAGGTTGAACGTCCGCTTGGTGTACAAATTTTCGGCTCCGAGCCGGAAATTATGGCTCAAATCGTGGAAAAAGCGTTATCGTTCGGCGGTGAACTTCTTGACATCAACATGGGTTGTCCCGCGCCGAAAATTGTCAACAACGGCGACGGTTCCGCGCTTATGAAGAACCCGAAACTCGCCGCCGAAATCGTTCGCGCGGTGAAGCGAGTGTCGCCCGTTCCTGTGACGGCGAAAATCCGCGCGGGCTGGGATTCCGAGAGTATCACCGCCGTCGAATTCGCGAAACACTTGGAGGACGCGGGCGTTGACGCGATAACCGTTCACGCTCGAACGCGGGAGCAATTTTACGCTGGAGTTGCCGATTGGTCGGTGGTTGCCGACGTCGCGCGCGCGGTAAGCGTTCCGATTATCGGCAACGGCGATGTTCGGAGCGTGAAAGACGCAGCGAAAAAGGTTGAGTTAGCAGGTTGCGCGGGAGCGATGATTGGGCGCGGCGCGATGGGAAATCCGTGGATTTTCACCGGCGAAATCGCAAGCTTAGACGAACGTTTAAGCGTTGCGAAACGGCACATTGAACTGATGATTAAGTACAAAGGCGAGTATCGCGCGATTAAGGAATCGCGTAAAGTTCTCGGCTGGTATTTGACGGGAATTCCTAACGCCAGCAAGTTGCGCCTCGAGATTAATTCGATGGAAACGTTCGCTGATGTGGAGCGAATGTTGGAAAAAGTTAAAAATCGGGTGGGAAATTTATGATTTCAAAAAGATTGATTGCCGTAATCGTTACGGCGGTATTTTTGGCGGCGTGTACCACCGCGTACGAACTGCGCGAGCCGCGTGAACAACCTCCATATGAGCAACAAGTCAACGCTGTGGAAATGGACAAATTTATGCTTCAATACATCGGCGCGGATGTTGGAACGTTGACGCGAACGTTCGGCGAGCCTGTTTTTAGAGCGAGCGTAAATGACGGATTAGCGTTTTCATTTTCGTTCCAAAACACTGACGCGCAATTTTTGTTTTCGTGGCAGGAATTCGGAAACGTTTGGAGGCCGGATATAGGCGTAGACGATTTGGAAAATCACCATCGACCGCACAGCGTGGTGATGTTGCCGCAACACCTGTTCGGAAATAGCGGCGAGTCGCATTTTGAACCCTCGCTTGCGGAATTGAACGAATTTTTTGGCGAAACTCAAACAATTCGGTATGACCCGCAAGGCAACGCGATTTATCATTGGTTCGCGATTTACGATTATGACGGTTTTAATTTTATGTTCGGATTCGATTCAAACGATGAATCCGCGCGGAGCTTCGGCGTAGAAATTTGGCGGCAAAACTAAAATTCTGATGATGAAATCGTAAAAATTGGTGATTAACTCTCGAAAAAATCCCCTAACGTAACCTATTGCTTGTGACGTAACGTGATGGCATAGAATGTGTATTGGAGGTGATAATCTATGTCAAAATACACAACCGGAGAAATGGCGAAATCGTGCAATGTGTCGGTTCGAACCGTGCAATTCTACGATGCAAAAGGAATTCTCTGCCCGACCGAATTAACCGACGGCGGACGGCGGCTGTATTCCGACAACGACTTGGTGAAATTGCGGCTGATTTGCGTACTTAAAGCGTTGGGGCTTTCGTTAGCTAACATTCAAGGAATCTTGGAAAGCGAGGAATCGGCGAAAGTTTTAACGTTGCTTCTCGGCGAGCAGGAGAAGCAACTCGGCGCGGAAATCAAGGAAAAGCAAGCGCAGCTCGACACGATTAGTATTATTAAGGAAAGCATTGCCGACAAAGCCACAATTCCGGTAAATTCAATCATCGACATAGAAAGCAGAATGGAAAACAACAAAAAAGTACGTCAAAAGTTCAGAAGGTTAGTGATTTTCGGATGTTTGATAGGAATTCCGACCTTTGCCGCAATCGCGTTGTGGATTGCGCGCGGAAATTGGATTCCGTTCGTGGTTTGGTTTCCGATTTCGCAAATCCTCGGCGTGTTGCTTGCGAGGAATCATTTTAAGGATTCCGCATTCGTTTGCGCCAAGTGCGACAAGGTGTTCAAGCCAACTTTTGGCAAAGTTATGCGGACAAGCGGCACGACGAAGGCGAGATGGCTTACCTGCACCGAGTGCGGACACAAAGGATATTGCGTTGAAGTTTTCCGCGAGGCTGAAGAAGGCAATTAAGAGATTTTGGATATTGACTTTTGTGGCATTTTGTGATAAAATAAACCTAAATTTATTAAAACGAAATACGTAAAGAGAGGAAGAAATTTCATGAAAAAATTGTTATGTTTGTTGGTAAGTTTGGCTCTGCTCCTAAGCCTCGGAAGTTTCGCCGTATCGGCGGACGAGCCGTGGACGTGTCCCGTATTTGAGGAGATAGGTTTAATAGTGACCATTTCTCACGCTCCGGAGATTGTGACATTCCCCGACCCGCGCGGAAGCAGGGACAGAGTCACCGTTCATATTCTTGAGCAAGGCGCGGTTGTTACTGTGGATAACGGGCGGAACGTGCGCGTTGGTTGGAATCTTAATGCGACCACTAGTTCTGCGCTTACTTGGTCGGGAACTCGGAGAGGAGAAGTTGTGTCGCAGGAAAGTGCGGCGGCTTTCGGAGTGGCGGCAAGCGCTACTCTCGGAAGACCTGCAATATGGTCTTCAACAGGTACAAACGCA
>Ga0123355_10004355_pt1 | contig 20582 bp, 19 predicted proteins | sample TergutEmb28metaG_3_FD_89872 | JGI IMG/M metagenome (GOLD analysis project Ga0123355, IMG submission 89872) | Embiratermes neotenicus P1 segment gut microbial communities from Petit-Saut dam, French Guiana - Emb289 P1 | ecosystem: Host-associated > Arthropoda: Insects > Digestive system > Gut ...
CATTGCGAGCGAAGCGAAGCAATCCATGAATGCCGAAAGACGCAAGTTTCCTGGATTGCTTCGTCACTTCGTTCCTCGCAATGACGAGGGGAGCGCATAATTATTCATAAAATTGCTTAACGAGACAGCCCCTTTTGTTAAATCAAGTCAAGCATGGGGTGAATTTATACTTCGTTATAAATCCTTTTTAGATTATCCAAACTGACCCTAGTCCCGTACAAACAATCTTCCATACCTTCAAACTCGATATAAATATTGCCGTCAAAGCCAGAATCCTTGATGCTACGGATAATACTATACATATCCAAGTCGCCTTGACCGGTAATAGCTCCCCGCAAATATTGTCCGCCAATGGATTTAAACCATGCTCCTGAGCAGTCAAATTGGGTTGCATCCCCTGGATCGTTTTGCCTTACATAAAAATCTTTCATGTGAATTGTTGTCGCAAAGGGCAGCATTTTTTTTGTTGCGATTTCTGGTTTGTCATCCATGCAGATATAGTTGCCCACGTCCAATTGATGACTAAAATTTTTGGCTTTAACGCTTTTTAGTATCATACGGACGCGGTCGGTGCCGTTGGCCTGAAAGCCATGATTTTCTAGCAAAACAGTCATGTTTAGGGTTTTAGCATAGGCACAAATTTCTTCAAAGCCTTGTACGATTTCGGGTAGTTCTTTAAAAAAGTTCTCTATACTATTAGACATAATATCGCGCCTATACGAGGTGCAGTCACATCTGATAGTTGATGCACCCATATTGTGAGCTATGTCCATATGTGCTTTGACCCTGGAAAGTTCGCTAACAAGTTCGTCTTTGGATTCGCACACAAAGTTGGCGTTGAGAGAGTAGTTGTCTAGGGGGATATCGTATTTTTTTGCTACTGCTTTCATGCGGTTGGCAATGTCTGGGTCAGTAATGGGGTCAAACCCAAAAGGTACTATTTCGATAACATCGGCACCGTTTTCGCACAGCCATTCTACACCTTGTTCTGGGGTCATTTCTTTGTTAATAATGAGTCTACTAATACAGTACAAACTTACACCAAATTTTGGCATAACACACCTCTTTTCCTACCAATTGAAATTTTGTAAACAAACGGATCTGTAAGCTTATAGCCATCACAAATCTGTGGACATAATAACATACTGCCTTGACTTTGGGTTATACGTTTGGTATTACTTGTTAAAAAATACCCTTATGTGAAAAAGGGTTAATAAAGGAGTGGTAAAATGAAAAAGTATGTAGCCGAAATAATCGGCACCTTTGTGTTGGTATTTATGGGTTGTGGCGCAGCAATGCTTTTGGGCGTTGGTGCAGAAGGGGGGCATCTTGCAGTAGCATTTGCATTTGGATTATCCATTGTAGCAATGGCTTATGTCATTGGTGGAGTTTCTGGATGTCATATAAACCCAGCGGTATCGTTATCCATGTTTTTGGATAAACGTCTTTCTCTAAAAGATCTTATTGGCTATGTTGTTTCTCAACTGATTGGTGCTATTGCTGGTGCAGGTCTATTGTTTGTAATGGTAGAAGTTTTTGGTATGGCAGATGCAACGGGTGGTTTTGGATCAAATGCAATAGGTGATCTAGGGATCGGCGGAGCCTTTGTGGTAGAAATTGTACTAACTTTCATATTTGTACTTACCATATTGGGAGTCACCGCAAAAGAAAAGACCGCCAATGTAGCTGGTCTAGTGATTGGGCTTACCCTAGCGTTTGTTCATATTGTTGGCATACCGCTAACTGGTACATCCGTAAATCCAGCTAGGAGTCTTGGTCCAGCAATTTTTGCAGGTAGTGCAGCACTTTCTGATGTGTGGGTATTCTTGCTTGCTCCACTTGTGGGAGCGTTACTTGCTGTTGTTGTTTATAGGTTTTTTGTAAAAGAAAAATAAGTTTTGATCATATGAGCCTGTAGTTTTTATGCGAAATATCAATTCGATATTGTGGTTGCTGCTACAGTATCTTATACGATTCTCGAAAATCATCGCAACAACACATCGCGAAAAACGGCTTAAAGCCGCCGATTTTCCGCTCGGTGTCGACGTGATTTTCTGAGATTCGTATTACATATAGCAATTCCCCTTTAAACGGTTTCGTCCGAGCCGAAAATCGCGAACGCTTCAACGCGTTTTCGGCGACAGACGAGGCCGATTTAAAGGTGAATTGCGATAAAAGGGGTAATCACATGAAACTATTTGCATCAGATTATGACGGCACATTTTTAAAGCACAATTACACTCAACATGAGCTTAACGAAAACATAAAACAGGTCGAAAAATGGCGGGAAGACGGCAACCTATTTGTATTTGCGACTGGGCGGGACATACCCGAGATGACAAATTATATGCCGGATGGGCTTACTTATGACTATCTTGTATGTATAAACGGCGGGATTATATTAGATAAAAATGGAGCGATTATTCTAGAAGAAGTGATCCCTCAACAAGTCGCATCAGAAATTCTTGGTATACTCAAAGAACATCATATTACAAATCATTATGTCAGCAATACATCAAAAATCGGTCCCGGGAAAATTACATTTTCCATGGATACACCAGAAGCGGCACTAAACATCGCAAATAGTCTTGCTAATCAATTTGAAGGAAAAGCAGCTTTTTTTTCAAATGAGTGCTGTGTAGATATTATAAGTTATGGCGTTTCAAAAGCCACAGGTGTGGGTATGATCGCAAAAAGACATAGCATAATTGATGATAATATCTTTTGCATGGGGGATAGTTACAATGATTTGCCTATGCTTAATGCTTACAATGGCATCACACTGCCTGGTGTAAATGCAGCCGTTAGTGCAGCCGCAATTATGGTATATGACAGTGTTGGTGAAGCTCTGAAAAAGATCCGATAAGCTGATTATCAGTAGAATGAGCAGTAAAAACATACTACTTAAAGGGACTGTCTTGCTAAGCAGAAACCATGAATATTTATGCAGGAACCAGTCATTGCGAGCGAAGCGAAGCAATCCATGAATGCCGAAATGCGCAAGTTTCCTGGATTGCTTCGTCGCTTCGTTCCTCGCAATGACGAGGGGAGTGCATAATTACTCATAAAACTGCTTAACGAGACAGCTCCCCAGACGATCATTGTTTAAATTTTTACTTTTATCAGTTCGACTAAATCTTCACTGTCCATAAAGCTGGCTAGTGTTGTCAATGTTTGTTTGTCAACGTGTTTGCACAAAAGAGCGATTTCTTTTAAATCTTCGCTATCCATGTGACATGCAACTGCTTCTATTGTTTTGCCATCAATATTTTCGCAAAGCAGCACTACCTCTTTTAGATCTTCGCTGTCCATGTGGCACGCAATTGCTGCAATTGCGTCATTGTCCATGTTCTTACATAGCAACGCAACTTCTTTTAGATCTTCGCTATCCATATAGCATGCAATGGACGCGATTGTATTACTGTCTATATTTTCGCATTTTATTGCAATTTCTTTTAGATCCTCGCTGTCCATGTAACATGCAATTGCAGTAATGGTGCTATTGTCTATGTTTTGGCAGAGCATAGAGACTTGTTTTAGGTCTTCGCTGTCCATAAAGCAAGCTATTACTATAATTGTACTGTTTTCGATATTGCCACTTTGTAAAATAATATCTTTCAAATTTTCGCTATCTAGGTTGTGCGCTAGCTCAATCAGCAACTCACTGTCAACGGTTATGTTATATTCGTTATTTGCGCTACTTGACTGCTTTGCTAATGCGTTAACCTGACTTGGTTTTAATATTGGAGCTACATCTACAAGAGTTTCTAAGTCGGGGACAATTTCGGATGATTCTTTGCCAGATAACACATTCTTTACGATTAACGAAGCCTTTGCATTGTCCAATAGTTCATCAATTGATACTGCAAGTACCTGCGAAATATCCGGTAGCTTTGCAATGTCTGGCATAGAATTGCCTCTTTCCCAACTCGATACTGCTTGATAGGTAACGCACAGCTTATCTGCTAGATCTACTTGGGTCATGTCCCGCTCTTTTCTTAAAGCAGAAATTTTCATTCCGATTGCTTGCATGTTCATAGTGTTCCTCCTTGTTTTCCCCCGCAGGGGTGATGTGTAGCAATTCACCTTTAAATCGGCCTCGTCTGTCGCCGAAAACGCGTTGAAGCGTTCGCGATTTTCGGCTCGGACGAAACCGTTTAAAGGGGGAATTGCTATATCTAGGCTAACGCAACTATGCCACGCAGTAAATAAAGCAGTTGTTGCTCAAGGAGCGGTTGAATTATTTGCATTAAAAACTTATCTGACGCGTATCTACCAATTGAGCACTACTTTGCCAGACATACCAGATCCTATCAACTCAAATGCCGCTTGATAATCTTGATAGTCAAAATGATGTGTAATAATTTTGGCAATATCCTTTTCTAGTCCAGATTGGAGCAGTGCCGACATCCTGTACCAAGTGTCGTACATTTGACGACCATAAATACCTTTAAGGGTTAAACTATTAAAAATTATTTTACTCCAATCAGCTTTTGTGTCATCTGGAAGTATCCCCAATATAGCAATTTTGCCGCCATTGGCCATGTTATCAATCATGTCAGAAAAAGCGGTGCCGTTGCCCGACATTTCTAAGCCTATATCAAAGCCTTCCTTCATACTATTTAGATCAGCAACAACGTCAGCCAATTTTTCAAATCTTACATCTACGGTTTTTGTTGCACCAAGGTCTTTTGCCATTTCTAGGCGTGTAGGATTTATATCTGTGACTACGATATTCCTAGCGCCTGCCCGCTTGATAATTGGGATAGACATAAGCCCTATAGGACCTGCTCCCGTTATTAATACGTCTTCACCCAACACATTAAAACTAAGTGCCGAATGCGTGGCATTTCCAAGTGGGTCAAGAATACTCAAAATATCCTCTGCGATATTTTCGTCACAAATCCAAATATTTTCGCATGGGATAACAGCATATTCTGCAAAAACGCCATCCATATTTACGCCAATGCCAATTGTTTGGCGGCATAGATGCGGGTGCCCTGTTATGCAGTGACGGCACTTGCCGCAAACAATATGGCCTTCTCCTGATACCAATTGACCGGGTTTTACGTTGGTGACTTGACTGCCAACTGCTTCAACTACTCCTACAAACTCATGCCCAATTATTTGTGGTGTTTTTATAGTTTTTTTAGCCCATGCATCCCAGTTGTATATATGGATATCTGTACCGCATATTGCGGTTTTTTTTATTTTTACCAGGACTTGTGTCTCGTTTGGGGTAGGGGTAGGGACATTGGTCAGGGTTAGTCCCCCTGGTTCGGGAGTTTTTTTAACGATTGCTTTCATCTTTTATTCAAGCCTCCTTTGTCGGCGGAACAAATATGTTGGTATGAAAATCCACTTCGCGGATGTTTCATACTTGCCTCATTTACTTTTATATAATTTGTATATATGGATGATGATTAATGCGCCGTTTAGTACATAAACAGAAATTGCGCCAATAATAATCCCGTAAACTACAAAAATCACCGCGCCGATGATATTTACTTGGCGGATGCGTTTTTCGTTGGTAAACAAAAATGATACTAATACAAACAGTGTAGCGACTATTCCGATTACTTCGTGCATCGTATCCTCCTTTGTCAAAAACGTAGAGTTTCTGCGGAAAAAGTGGTATGACACCATACCGTTTTTTTTGTGACTATCCACTTATTATACAGTTCGCAAATTGTAGCATCTTTACTGTATTGCGGATAGTGATGTGTACTATAAAAAGTCAATTATGTTATACTATTGATATTAAATATCCAATAAAGGAGCCACTTATATGACACATCCTCCTAAACTTTCAAAAGACATAATAAAAAATGGTGTCGTTGATATGTTGCGGACTGCTTACCGCAAAACTATCCAAACAGCAACCCCTCAACAAATATACAATGCTCTAGCCCTTACTATAAAAGAACATGTGTCAGAAAAATGGCTAAATACCCATGACTTTTTCGAAGAATCTGACGTAAAAACCGTGTATTATCTCTCGATGGAGTTTTTGATGGGACGTTTTATGGGTAACGCAATCATGAACCTCTCTCTTACAGAAACTATATCCGAAGCCCTTGCAGAGCTTAACATAGACATCAATGCAGCCGAAGAAGCAGAATGTGACCCTGGCCTTGGTAACGGAGGTCTTGGACGGCTTGCTGCTTGTTTTTTAGATTCGTTATCTACACTGGGTTATCCTGCATATGGGTGCGGGATAAGGTATCATTACGGCATTTTTGAACAGCATATAGAAAACGGCTACCAAGTAGAAAAACCTGACAACTGGCTCCACTATGGTGATCCATGGGGTGTGAGGCGCGAAGAATACGCAAAAGAGATAAAATTTGGCGGCAAGGTTGCAACAGTTAAAGACGATGCTGGCGAATATCGTTTTGTACTAGAAGGCTACCAAAGTGTCATGGCAATACCTTATGATTATCCCGTTGTTGGATACAACACAAATATGGTCAACACATTAAGATTATGGGATGCAGAGCCTGTAAACCGTTTTGACTTACAAAGTTTTAACGAAGGGCAATACGAAAGAGCAGTGGAAGAGCAAAATTTGGCGCGCACCCTTACGGCAGTATTGTATCCAGCAGATGAGTTTATGGCTGGCAAGGAGCTGCGCCTTAGACAGCAATATTTTTTCGTGTCCGCAACGATTCAGCGGGTAGTTGCTCAGTTTGCAAGAAGACATAAAGAAGAGTTTGCAAAATTACCAGAGTATGTACAGTTTCAACTAAACGACACGCATCCATCACTTGCGATCCCAGAGCTTATGCGCATTCTTGTGGATCAATACCATATCCCCTGGGATCAAGCCTGGGAGATAACGAGAGCAGCATGTGCATACACCAATCACACTCTTATGAGCGAAGCCTTAGAAAAGTGGCCTGTAGAACTGTTTAGCCGGTTACTTCCTAGGATATATATGATAGTTGAAGAAATAAACCGCCGTTTTTGCGCCAATCTTATAGAGTGGTATGGCAACGATCCAGAGCGTATCCGCAAGATGGCTATCTGTGCAGATGGGCAAGTCCGCATGGCACATCTAGCTATTGTCGGCAGTCATTCTGTAAACGGTGTTGCACAAATACACACAGATATCTTAAAAGAAGTAGAACTCAAGGATTTCCACGAAATCTACCCAAACAAACTAAACAATAAGACCAATGGCATAACGCAGCGTCGTTGGTTGGCAAAGTGCAACCCAGGGCTTACAAAACTCATAACCCAAAACATAGGTGACGGCTGGATTACAGACCTTGATCAACTCGCAAACCTTAAACCACTTGCAAATGACTCTGCTTTCCAAGATTCGTTTATGGCTGTCAAGCGTGATAATAAAATCATGTTGTCTAATTATATTAAAAATCAATGTGGGATATTGGTAGACCCAGCATCGATTTTTGATATCCATGTAAAGCGGTTGCACGAGTATAAAAGACAACTAATGAATATTTTTAATGTAATTGACATGTACTGCACTATAAAAATGAACCCAGGAATAGACATTACACCCCGCACATTTTTGTTTGCTGCAAAAGCTGCCGCAAATTATAAGCGCGCTAAAGAGATAATCAAGCTGATAAATGCAGTTGGCGACATGGTTAACAATGACCCCGTTATGGATGGTCGGTTAAAGGTGCTTTTTTTGCCAAATTATCAAGTCAGTATGGCAGAAAAATTGGTCCCAGCTGCTGATGTGAGTCAACAAATTTCTACCGCAGGCAAAGAAGCTAGTGGTACAGGCAATATGAAATTTATGCTAAATGGTGCAATAACAATCGGTACAATGGACGGAGCTAATGTAGAAATGTTGGAAGAAGTGGGCGCAGAGAACATTTTCATTTTTGGTATGACAGCTCAAGAAGTGCAAGCACTAACAAACTCTAGAACCTATGCACCTTGGGATTTGTACAATATGGATTATGATATCCGCAATGTATTAACAACCCTTATTAATGGCACAATTGATGCCAATCCCGATGTTTTTCGGGGCATATATGAAGCAATGCTAAATGGCGCAGGTACTTCGCCAGACGAGTATTATGTACTCAAAGATTTTGCCGCATACAAAAAAGCACAAGCCGATGTAGATGCAGCGTACAAAGATAAATCCCGTTGGGCAAAAATGGCTATTATGAATACAGCGTCGGCAGGAAAGTTCTCAAGTGACCGGACAATACGGCAATATGCTAATGAAATTTGGGATTTAAAACCAGTGGTGATAGCATGACAAAAAGACAGTTTCAATGGGCAATCACTATTTTTGTCGGCGTAGTAATTATTGTTGGTGGTGCTGGGTTACTGCTTTGGCAGGCTTTTTGGCCTCATCTAGAAGGGCTACCCTTTGGCTCAAACAATAGGGAGATACCATTTCATGAGCATCATAATTTAGATCCAGGCATCCCAAACCTGATTCATAACGATGCATGGCAAAGACCAAGTGAGGCACCCCAACCTTTTATAATGGATGATGAGATGTATATACCGGTGTCATTTTTGCGCGCTCATTTTGATCCGTTTATTTTTTGGGACGATTACGCAGATGTATTATTTATAACCACATTGGATGATATTTTCGTATTTTATCCGGATCAGCAACGATTTTATCTAAACGGGCAGCCCAGACTCATGGATAACCCCATCCGCAGAGTAGGTGAGGATACATTTCTTCCTGCCGATATAGTCCGAGCTTTGTATCCTATAACCATAACTCATTATGAAACATATAACCTGATAGTTGTAGAAAATTTAGCTGCCGAACGTACAACAACGGTGCTAACTTCACGTACAAATATCCGGTATAGAGAAGATTCGCGAGCGCCTATTACTGCAAGAGCACCAGCTGGGAGTACCATGGTGCTGTTTGAAGAAGTTGGGGATTTTACGCGAGTACGAAACGAAGATGGCTTACTTGGTTGGATCCTTACATCAGAAATTGGAGAAACCCAAACAGATACCCCAATAGATACATCTGATCAAGAAACGATTTTGTCTAGCTTTATAGACAACCGCATTCACTCACAACCAAGTTGGCCAACAAATAAGCCTGTTGTAATGGCATGGGACAGTACGTATGTCCAAGCAGCCAATGCAGTCATGATGAACATGTATCTACCAGAAAGTTTGAATGTGCTTGCGCCTATGTGGTTTAGGTTGGATGCAGAAACCATGAGCATAACCTCTTTGGCTTGCCGCGAATATGTGCAGTGGGCTCAAGGGTTAGGACTACAAGTCTGGCCCTATGTTTTTGATGTTTCTGTTGCCAATAGTAGCGCAATCCTTACCAACAAAGAAGCACGAAGCAATGTAATCGAAACACTACTTATGTATATAGATGAACTTGGCCTTGACGGGATAAACATAGGATTTGAACATGTTCGTCAAGCACATGCACCGTATCTAATGCAATTTCTGCGAGAACTTGGCCCAGGATTAAGAGAGCGCGGGGTTGTCTTTTCTAAAAATGTGTTAGTACCGACTTATACAAGGTATTACCGTCGTGATTTGATGGCATATTTTATAGACTTTATCGTCGTAATGGCTTATGACGAACATTGGCACAGGGCTCCAACCAGCGGACCTGTGGCGTCACTGCCATTTGTAGAACGCGGTATTGTGGACATGCTTAGCGAAGTGCCTCGTCAGCAATTGGTTTTGGGTTTGCCTTTTTATAATCGGATATGGCGTGAGGTCATTGGCAACAACACATTAGAAACTCGCACAAGGCGGTATCATGGTACCAAATATACCCGTGCTTGGTTTGAATACAACTTCCCGGAGGGTACTACTTGGGAATGGCTTTCAGATATCGGCAAATATTATGGCGAGTTTGCAGCACACGAAGAAGGCGAATCTGTGATGTACAGGATTTGGTTAGAATGTGAACGAAGTATGGCTCTAAAATTGGAATTGTTTAGAGACTATGGTCTAGCTGGTGTCTCTGTTTGGAATAGGAACTTCCAACATAACGGAGAGCTTTGGGACGTCATGGCTACACATTTTGTAGATTGATCGTTTTTTGTAGTAACAACGACAAGAGGAGGCATGTATGCACAAAATTAGTAAGGATAATGTCATTTACGCAATGAGTGGGGCCAACAAGCCTGTGTCGTATGTAGATCCTGGAAGTCAAATTATTTTTGAAACAGAAGATGCTTTACATGGACAAGTCAAGTCGTCTGACGTAGGTTTCGAGAAACTGGATTGGACTAGGGTAAACCCAGCCACTGGCCCCGTATATATAAACAATGCCGAACCGGGTGATATCCTTTCTATTAAAATAGAAAAGATAGACATTGCCGATTCCGGAGTAGTTGTGTGTGGCGAGGGCATGGGCGTGATGGGAAACATGCTCAAAGGTGCCGCAATGAAAATAATGAATATAAAAGATGGTAAAGCAGTGTTTTCGGACAAACTAAACCTCCCAATCAATAAAATGATTGGTGTAATTGGTGTAGCACCAAAACAAGGTGAAGTACCATGTGGTTGTCCCGATTATCATGGCGGCAATATGGATTGCAAAGAAATAAAAGAAGGTGCTACAGTGTTGCTGCCAGTAAATGTACCAGGTGCGCTACTAGCAATGGGAGATTTACATGCAGTTATGGCTGACGGAGAAATTGGGGTAAGTGGCCTAGAAGTTGAGGGTGAAGTTACCGTGACTGTAGATGTTATAAAGGGCAAAGACCTACCCCTGCCGATGCTTACAAATCATGATCATATTATGACTATAGCTTCCCACGAAGATTTGGATGTTGCAGTCGTAATGGCAACAACCAATATGGTTGATTATCTAGTAAAGCAAGAAAATTTTACTCGTCACGATGCCACAATGTTGATTTCACTAGCATGTGACGTTAGGATATGCCAAGTAGTCGACCCCAAAAAAACAGTACGAGTAGAATTGCCCCGTGTATACTTAACGCAATAAAACCAATATAAAGATAAAATCCATTACAAATCCATAACAAATGCCAAAAGCCTTGGGATAGATATTCCCAAGGCTTTATTTTTGTGTATAATAAAAAAGTGCGAACAATCCTACATAGAATTTACGAAAAAAACGGTATCTACATCTTCACGCGCTTTGCGCTACACCACGAATATTCGTGCAAGGTTTAAAAACATTGCAACGACTTTTCGCAAGCGCAAAGCAACATTAACTACGTGTTTTGGCGGTATCGCTATTTCGTAGCGAAAAAAAGTGGGTGTCACCACTTTTTCGTAAACCCTACATAATCATCCATTGACAAGGATTTATGTAGGTGATATTTTGTAAACGCACTATTATAGTACATATCAGGGGGACTTTATGTCTACATTCCTAACCAAGCAACGTATGATTGCCGGGGCGGCAGTTTTTGTGATGCTAATTTGTATTGGGATTTTTATCCCATGGGGTGCACAGGCAGCACCTGCATCCGCGCACGGTGATGTATCACAAAGGATAGAACAATTGCGTCAACGCTTTCCGGACGGATCTTTTTTTACTGTCAGTGGTGCGTCTTGCACACATAGCTCAAGGGGATCATGCCATAATTGCAGCCTCCATGGCGTGATGGCACGGCTCGGGTACCCATCATCCGATACTTTAAGGCAGAGCTGGACGTGTGTTGCCTTTGCACGATATGCATTTTGGTGGATTTTTGGGATTTCTCATGATGTATACGCCTATCAAAATATAGTTCCTTGGGGTACAAGAAGTATCCCCAGGGCTTATGCGCTACCAGGTGATCTTTTTATTTGGAATGGCAGCAATTCATATCCATTTACCCCAACTCAACATATGGCTATTTATTTAGGGAATGGCTTATTCTTTGATTCCAACAGTGGGGGTGGGGGTTCTACTGCCAACATTACATATGGTACAGCACTAACAAGCCTTGGCGCACCGTCTATGGTTCTAAGAGCAAATAATTATGAAGATGTAAACGGCGGCAACACCCGCAGTATACCTTCATACGAATCATATATTGCATATGAAGCATATAATATATATGAAGCTGGTATATCAGAAATCGTGGATTATATACCTGTTCCATATAACTCCATTGTAACCATTTTTACCTTGCCCTATCCGGTAGGCTATATAACAGTAGAACTGCGAAGAGATTCTGCCGACGGCGAAATAGTAGAAACCAGAATTGCTGATGTTCCAACAGGTGATTTTAATTATATAGTTACAACAGGTTTTATGGATGTAGAACCCGGTAATTATAGCCTTGTATTTTATCAGCCAGGTCACACGAGTTTTACTATAAACAACGTAATCATCCCAGACGAAGGTGGAATCGTGCAATTGCATCAAGACCCGCGTTTCCCCAGGCGTTTGCCTATTTTCCCTGGCAATATAACAGGTTCGGGTCAAGTCAATGTGCATGATTTGGCACTAATGATGCAAAACTGGATGAGTGACTACGAAAATGCAGACTTTACCAGAAGTGGGCAAATCAATATAGTTGACTTGAACTATCTTTTGTTAAATTGGATGGCTGAATCTGTAGTAGTTGATTAATGTATAGCAATTCACCTTTAAATCGGCCTCGTCTTTCGCCGAAAACGCGTTGAAGCGTTCGCGATTTTCGGCTCAGACGAGACCGTTTAAAGGGGGAATTGCTATATTTGACAGTATAAACACCCAATGATATACTTCACTTAAGCAGAAGTGCCACTTCTCACCCTCCAGCTTGCGCGACAGGGTAAATCGGCAACACATGAGTAATATACTGTGTAAAGCATGATTATGATAATAGTGGGCTTATGCCCACTATTTTTTTATTTAAAGTCGGAACGGTAAATTAAAAGGAGGGAATCAGTATTACCGACTTAATGATCAATGAGCAAATCAGGGACAAAGAAGTGCGCCTGATTGACGCGGACGGCACCCAGATGGGCATTATGCCTGGAAAGGATGCCCAACGTCTTGCCGACGAAAAACGTTTGGACTTGGTCAAGATTTCACCAACTGCCAAGCCGCCGGTATGTAAGATAATGGACTACAGTAAGTTCAGATTCGAACAGTCCAAAAGGGAGAAAGAAGCCCGTAAAAAACAGCGTACGATAGAAGTGAAGGAACTGCGTCTTCGTCCTGACACCGATACTCACGATGTAGAGGTAAAGGCAAGAAAAGCAATCGAGTTTCTAAAGAGTGGGGATAAAGTCAAAGTCGCAATCCGTTTCCGAGGCCGCGAACTTGGTCGCACAGAAATAGGTTATGGAGTCTTGAATGACTTCGCGCAAAAAGTAGCCGAATTTGGACAAGTAGAAAAACCCCCAAAAATGGAAGCTAGATCGATGGCAATGTTCCTTTCACCAAAACCACAAGCAAATACGTAAATCAATACGTGAACCAATGCGTAAGGAGGAGACACACATGCCAAAATTAAAAACCAAAAGAGCTGCTGCAAAGCGTTTCAAAGTTACAGCAACAGGTAAGTTTAAGCACCCCAAGGCGAACAAGCAACATATCCTTGGTAAAAAGAGCCCAAAACGGAAGATGACCCTACGTAAGATGGGTATGGTTGATAAAACCAACGAAAAGGCCGTTAGGCAAATGATGCCATACGCGTAATGCAAATGGCGAATTTTAGCAAAATAGTTTGACATCAATCCCATATGTCGCCAAAAATGCACCTACGCAATGCAGTTTGGATGGGGACTGTTACTCATTGATTTTGCTATAACCAACCCAAAATGAGTAGGAGGAAAGTAATATGGCAAGAATAAAAGGAGCAGTAAAGGCAAGAAAAAAGCATAAACGCGTACTAAAGTTGGCTCGCGGTTATCGCGGAGCAAGAAGTAAGCAGTATCGTGCAGCCAAACAAGCAGTTATGCGCGCAATGGCATCAGCCTTTGTAGGTCGCAAACAGACTAAGCGTGAGTTTAGACGTTTATGGATATCCCGGATCAACGCAGCTGCGAGACAGCATGGTCTTAGTTATAGCCAATTTATGCATGGTCTCAAAAAAGCCGGTGTAGATATAAATAGAAAAATGCTTGCCGAGTTGGCAGTAAACGATACCGCAGCCTTTACTAAATTAACTCAGGTTGCCTCTGGTTCATAAGTTAAAATATCTGCGTTTTAAACGATAATTAGTCGTTCAACTAACAGATTTTCTTGTTGTTTGGCTGGTTATACGTATATGTATAAATCTTCTGTTTTTAACAGATACTATGAAAGTCTTAAAAATCCGACATAATACCGAATAAGGAGGAACTACATTGAAAGCAACTGGAATAGTAAGGAGGATTGATGACCTTGGGCGAGTCGTCATCCCTAAAGAAATAAGAAGAACTTTACGTATCCGTGAAGGTGATCCATTAGAAATCTTCACTGACCGCGAAGGTGAAATCATCTTAAAAAAATACTCCCCAATTGGCGAACTTGGTAATTTTGCAAAAGAATATGCCGAGAGCCTAAGTCAGTCCTCAGGTCATATAACCTGTGTCGTTGATAAAGATCAAATTATCGCCGTATCCGGCGGCCCCAAAAAAGAGTTTCTTGAAAAAAATATTTCCACTGCCCTGGAAAAGACAATCAATCAACGCAATCCAGTAGCTGCATCCAGAAGTGATGCCGCATTTGTGCCTATATTAGAAGAAGATGATCCTGGCACTTATAATAACGAGTTTATTGCCCCGATTATTGCAGAAGGTGATGTGCTTGGTGCAATTGTATTCCTTTCACCTGACAAAAAAATGGGTGAAGTCGAAGGAAAATTGGCACAAACCGCTGCTGGATTCCTTGGGAAGCAAATGGAACAATAAAAATAGAAGTAAGAACAATAAAAAAGCGCATATCACATGATGATTACAAGTGATATGCGTTTTTTTATTGTTATTTTTATGGTCATGACTATATTTTTTTGGTTGCCATAAGCTCAAGTTGAAGCTCCCAAGTAGCTCCACCATCTCGACTGCTTTCACTCCTCCATTGGAAGGTTTTTGATTTTATGTCAAAAAAGACAGCTCGATTTATATTGTTGTTACTGGATTTTGAGTCTATAAAAATTTTATCATCAACTTGACGACAAGACTGCACACAGGTTTGTCCTTCGCTTCCATTATACAAATCCCATGTATTGGTTGATATATTGTAAAATCTAAGCGTTGTGCTGTACTCGGCATTATTGCACGAAAGTTTTCTTTGTACTTCTTGTGATGGGTTTATAAATACATCTTGTATAGCTGTTCCTTTCAAAATCCACGAAAATATCCATTCTCCTTTAGTGTGTTTTTCTTCTGGAGTGCCTTTTTTGTAGATTCCTTCAAAATCCCATTCCCCTACAAATTGTCCAAAAAGGTGAAGTCTGTCTTGTAAATCGGATTTGCATGTTTCACAAATCAATGCATTAGAAAAACACATTGCGGCATTTGGGCTTTCTTTGGCATACTCATGATCGTCGGTTTTTTTCTTTATATGGGACATATGTTCTTTTGCGGTAAAAAATATCGCAATAAATACAAACGTTAGTGTAAACTGTATAAAATACTGTAATGGAGTCATGTTTCCAAAGATAGACCCATATCCAAGGTCAAATATGCTTTCGATTACCATCATTTGTACGAAAGAAAGACCAAGAACTATTACATAAAAAATGCAAAATGCAAGGATGCTATTTTTTATTATTTTATATATATAAAATGATAAAATAACACAGAGGATTAAAAATAAATCTCTTGCTAACAAGCGATTTAAGATTAGTTGTCCAATGTTGTTAAAACCACCCAGGTTCATTTCGCTAATGTTTGTTATCCAATAAAAAATCTTTGATAAAGCTAGATATGAAAACAGAATGAGTTTGAATGTGTGAAATTGTTCCTTTTTTATATTTGTATTTGACATAATATAACTCCTTCGTGTATTTGTTTGCAATTAAACCATACATAATCTATAGTTGCAAAATGATAAGGATTTGTACGACTATATATCAGAAATGAAAGGTAGATACAAATGATGGATAACCTTCTTAAAATTATGGACAAACTATTGAGTGAATCTGGTTGTCCATGGGATCGCGAACAAACTCACCAATCTCTACGGGAAAATATGCTGGAAGAAGCATACGAAGCAGTAGATGCCATAAACAACAATGACATGGAGTCCTTGGTGGAGGAGCTAGGTGATGTACTCCTTCAAGTAGTTTTTCACGCAAAAATAGCAGAAATGGCAAATACATTTACAATGGACGATATAATATCAGCCATATCAAATAAGCTCATAAACCGTCATACTCATATCTTTGGAAATGAAAAAGCAACAAGTGCCGCCGAAGCACTACGCATATGGGAATCCAACAAAAAAAAATCTGATAACCCATCACAAGCTATTGCTTCGGTACCAAAGGCATTCCCAGCTTTGGTAAGAGCAGCAAAAGTCATAAAATATTCACAAAAAAAATTATCATGTCAAGAAACAATCATTAATGAAATACAGACTGATCTTAATGCATTACTCATGCCAAACAAGCCACATTTAGATATAATTGGAAATATTCTGTTAAAAATAGTGTGCTTGTCCACAATTTTGGGGGTAAATGCTGAATTTTCCTTGACAAACGCCATCGAAGAGTTTATAACTACGAATATTCCAAGAAAGCCCGCAGATAGTGGGCTATAAACAATCTAAGGAGGATTAGGAATGAACAAAACGGAACTTATTGCGGCTATATCTGAAAAGTCCGGTCTTACCAAAAAAGATGTGGAAAAGGCCCTTTCAGCATTTGAGGCAACAATAACAGAGGCACTCGTAGCCGGCGATAAAGTGCAAATGGTGGGCTTTTTGACCATCGAAGTAGTAGAAAGAGCCGCACGTGACGGTCGCAACCCACAAACCGGTGATCCAATGCGTATAGAGGCATCTAAAGCTCCTCGTTTCAAAGTCGGTAAAAAATTGCGTGACGCTGTTAACGCATAAATAAATTTTTACAGCTAAATTAGAGCCGTATATTAAGGATTAACCTTGATATGCGGCTCTTTTATTGCGCAATATAAGTTTGTATGTACCTTTATATAAAGAAATGGTAATATTCATTCAAATACTTTATGTAGGAGGAAATCATGAGTAAAGAAATTACACCAATCAGAAAACCTTGGAAGGGTGAACTTACGCATCGGGAGCGTTTTTTACGCCAAATGCGTTTTCAACCTGTGGATCGCAGTTTTAATATGGAGTTTGGTTATTGGCAAGAGAATTATACCGAATGGGACTTGTTTGTGAAAAATGGTATCACCCATGAAGGTCAAGCAAATCATTTTTTTGGTTTCGATCCTATTGCAGCTGTATGGTGTCCTTCATGGATGGATCCGCCGTTTCCTGAAAAAGAAATTGCCCGTAAGGGAGACAAACTTATCATCCAAAACAGTGACGGTTTGACAGCAGAAATCGCAGCCGATCGTCATTCTTCTATTCCGCATTATACCGACTCGGCAATCAAGGATCCAGACGACTGGCACAAAGTGAAAAAAGAGCGTTTTTCTCTTACAAGCCCAACTCGCACAATGGATGTAGACAACATATTATCAAGGCATCCCAATACAAGGGATTATCCACTGGGAGTGGACTGTGGCTCTATGATTGGCAGAATCCGGGACATGCTCACTTTCGAAGGTGTATGTTATGCATGGGCGGACCACCCAGAAATGCTCGAAGATATGGTAGAAACGTGCTGCCAGCTTGTAGAGCAGGGACTAGATCAAGTGCTTGGCAAGGTAGAGTTTGATTATGCCAGCGGTTGGGAAGATATCTGCTTTAATTATGGGCCAATTTTACCTCCGAGTTTCTTTACAGAAATAGTAGCTCCTAGGTATAAAAGAATCTGCAAAAAACTCCATAATCACGGTATAGACATCTGGTATACAGACTGTGATGGAGATGTAAGGCCGCTATTGCCTATCTTTTTAGAAAGTGGGATAAATTGCTTGTTCCCATACGAAGTCAACTCTTGCACACATCCTGGGGAGCTGATGGATCAATACCCCAATCTGCGAATAATGGGTGGGGTTGACAAGATGCAGCTAATCGCAGGTCCTGATGCTATCAAATCATATCTAGAAAGCCTTGTACCATATGTAAAACGGGGTGGATTTATACCATTTTGTGATCACCGCTGTCCACCAGATGTTACACCAGAAAATTATCTTTACTATTTAGATTTGAAAGAAAAACTCTTTGGGATGAACTAGGAGGGGACTATGTTTAAATATAAACCTGACTATGAAGCGGCTCAAAAACGCATAGATGCATTTTGGGATCATGAAGATACAGATCGACCTATCATACAAATGTTTTATTACGATGAAGGGTCAAATGCATTAAAGAAAAAAGCCCACGCAACACACAAAGATTATTGGCTAGATATTGATTATAGGGTCGAACAGGCCAATCATTGGATGAAATATACAGTATATTGCGCAGAAGCAATGCCTGTATTTTTTCCAAACCTTGGCCCAGAAATAATTTCTGCATGGGCTGGATGTCCTTATCATTTTGGAGAACATACCACTTGGAGTGAACCCTGTGTTTTTGATTGGGAAAAGGATAATGCCGTAATTGATATGAATCATCCTTTAGCCAAAACATTGGATAAATTCACCCGTATGCTTATCGAATGTGCAAAGGATAAATATATCGTAGGCCTATCTGATTTTCATCCCGGGGGGGATCATCTTGCGGCACTTCGTGACCCTCAAGTCCTTGCAATGGATATGCTGGAATATCCAGACGAAGTAAAGGCAAAGCTAGCATCTTCATATAAAGAGTATTTTCCGGCTTATGACTATTATGTGGATCTAATAAAAAGTGCCGGGATGCCCTTAGCTTCTTGGTTAAGCCTCACTGCAAAAGATGGGATGTATATTCCTAGCAATGATTTTTCTTGCATGATTAGCAAAGACATGTTTGACGAATTTTTTCTTGATGGCTTAAAAACAGAGTGTAAACATTATGGACGTAGCATTTATCATCTTGATGGCCCTGATGCAATCAGGCATTTGGATTCGCTCCTTAGTATTCCAGAACTTAATGCGATCCAATGGGTACCCGGTGCAGGTCGAGAAGAAGTTGACCGATGGTTGGATGTATACAACAAGATACTCTCTGCTGGGAAGTCTTTGTTTATCGGAGCCAATCCTAAAACTGACTTGCAATACCTAATAGACAACCTTCCTGCAAAAGGTGTATGTATCAGTTTTGGAAACGTAGGTAGCGAAGAAAATGCAAAAGATATAATGGCTAGAGTACAAAAAGGGTGGGCGAAAGTGTGAAACATCTGCGATATGACTATCCACTTAACTCAGGGAAACCACAAATCACAAGAAGCACGAAGTGCGTGTTTTGTGGCTTACCTGAGATAAGTGGATAGTCATATCCGCGAATCAGATTTTCATACCAACATATATGTTCCGCCGACGAAGGAGGCATGAAATAAAAAATGACTAAAAGAGAACGGGTAATAGCTGCACTAAATCATCAAGAGACAGATATTATTCCATATCAAATTGATATGACATATCAAGCATGGGAGAAGATGGCTGAGTTTTACAATGATACTAATTTTACTAGTGGTATCGGTAATCATATAGCTAGTTGTTATTATGATGGGGACAATAAGCCCATACCTGGTAAGGACGGATACTTCAAAGACGATTTTGGAGTAGTTTGGAACCGAACCGGAGCCGACAAAGACATTGGTGTGGTAGAAGAATGGCTAATACCCGAACCTACAATGGGGGGGTATCGTTTCCCGGAGGCACCTGTTGATTTGATTCATAACCGTTGCAAATATGTACTTGAGCATCAAGCTGGAGACATGTTTAGATGCGCGGCTATAGGTTTTTCGTTGTTTGAGCGTGCATGGACTCTAACCGGGATGGAAAACTTATTGGAGTACATGATTACAGATCCAGAGTTTGTAACAGAGCTACTTGGTGCTATTGTAGATTACAATATGAAAATCATAGATGTGTATTTGCAATACGATTTTGACTGTGTTCACTTTGGGGATGATTGGGGGCAACAGCAGGGTTTAATAATGGGGCCAAAACTATGGCGCAAATTTGTCAAACCTCAGCTTGCCAGGATGTATTCACGCGTAAAAGAAAAAGGTCTTTTTATATCGCAGCATTCGTGTGGCGATATACAAGAAATTTATCCAGATTTGATAGAGGTAGGTCTAAATATGCACCAGACCTTCCAACCAGAGATCTTTGATATAAAAAAGATTAAAGCTATGTATGGCGACAAATTGTCTTTTTGGGGTGGAATAAGTACACAAAGATTAATGCCCTTTGCGACACCAGAAGAGTTGGTCAAAACAGCAAAAGAGATCATGCAAGTAGTGGGCAAGGGAGGCGGATATGTATGCGCGCCTACCCATGGGATACCTGGTGATGTACCTGCGGAAAATATCCATGCACTGATCGAGTTGTTAAAAAGCCAATAAAATCTGATAACAAAATACAAAAAGGGGCTGTCTTGTTAAGCATAAATCATGCATATATATGCAATGCTCGTCATTGCGAGCGTAAGCGAAGCAATCCAAGACTTGCGTGAAATCTGGATTGCTTCG
>Ga0123355_10004356_pt1 | contig 20581 bp, 21 predicted proteins | sample TergutEmb28metaG_3_FD_89872 | JGI IMG/M metagenome (GOLD analysis project Ga0123355, IMG submission 89872) | Embiratermes neotenicus P1 segment gut microbial communities from Petit-Saut dam, French Guiana - Emb289 P1 | ecosystem: Host-associated > Arthropoda: Insects > Digestive system > Gut ...
ACCTGAATACACGCGGAAAAACGCAAGTTTGCCCACGTGCGGGTCGTTAATAATTTTAAAGGCAAGAGCGGAGAACTTTTCTTTGTCGCTAGGTGCGCGCTCCACTTCCTCACCAGTGCGGGCTAAAATACCTTTACAGGGCGGAACGTCAAGCGGCGACGGCAAATAATCTATAACTCCGTCTAAAAGTTTCTGCACGCCTTTGTTTCTATACGCCGAACCGCAGAAAACAGGGATAATTTTAACAGCACAACATCCAGCGCGGATACCCCTCTTTATCTCAGACGCCGTAAGTTCTTCACCTTCAAGGAATTTATCCATCAGTTCATCATCACAATCGGCAGCGGCTTCCATTACTTCTTGACGAAGCTCCTTCACCTTATCGGCCAAATTGGCAGGAATCGGTATCTCAACCACATTCACACCCTTATCGCCCTCAAAGTGATATGCTTTCTGCTCGATAATATCGATAATGCCTTCAAAGTCCGACTCTGCGCCGATCGGGTACATGACTGGAACTGGAACAGCACCAAGCCTATCCTTAATCATCTCTACAACATTAAGGAAATCAGCACCGACTACGTCCATCTTGTTTACATACGCCAAACGCGGTACGGCATGTTTGTCTGCCTGGCGCCAAACCGTTTCGCTCTGCGGCTCTACGCCGCCTTTAGCGCAAAATACGGCAACCGCCCCATCCAATACGCGGAGGCTGCGTTCAACCTCCACGGTAAAGTCCACGTGACCCGGCGTATCTATGATATTAATCTTCATATCGTTCCAACGCGTCGTCGTGGCGGCGGCGGTGATTGTGATGCCGCGTTCTTGCTCTTGGACCATATAATCCATGGTCGCTGCGCCTTCGTGGCTTTCGCCGAGTTTATAGGTTTTGCCCGTATAGAACAATATACGTTCGGTCAGAGTAGTCTTTCCCGCGTCTATATGAGCCATGATACCTATATTACGAGTGCGTTCTAGCGGAAATTGTCTTTCTGACATTTATTGTACCATTCCTTCCAGACTGGCGACCAGAGGCCGCCCCTACGAAGCGCCACATAGCGCCCATACAACGTAATATTACCATTTATAGTGTGCGAACGCCCTATTGGCTTCCGCCTCCCGGACCTGATCCGGGATCTTAACATAACGTTTTCTACCACTTATAATGTGCGAACGCCCTATTGGCTTCCGCCATCTTGTGAACGTCCTCTTTCTTCTTCACAGCGCCGCCGACGTTGTTGATTGCATCTAACAATTCTTTGGCGAGTTTCTCTTCCATTGTCTTTTCGCCCCTGCGCCTGGCGTATAAAACAAGCCAGCGTAACGCTAGAGCCTGACGGCGCTCCGGCCGTATTTCCATTGGTACTTGGTATGTCGAGCCGCCAACCCTGCGCGCCTTAACCTCAAGCACGGGTGTTATGTTGGCGAGAGCCTCTTCAAACACCTCTAACGCCGGTGCGTCCTTTACTTCGGATACACGTTTAAGTGCCCCGTATACTATACCTTCCGCAACGCTTTTCTTACCGTCAAGCATTACGCAGTTTATCAACTTCGTGATAATCTTTGAGGTATACACAGGGTCAGCTAAAACGTCCCTTTTTGCAACATGTCCTTTGCGTGGCACGTTTGCTTCCCTCCTTACATAATGACCAATCTATTGAGATTGGAAAAGGTACTCCTTCCACAGCTCATCAAAATATAATTCTTTCATCATATTCTGCACTGCGTAGGTTTCATGCCCTTACGAATATATGATAATGGCGAATCATCCATCATTTCGGGCTTGGTATTGATCTTTCGTATATTCCGTGGTTTGAAAGGAATCTCAACCGCGAAATTTAATTATCTAAGCCTTTTTCGGGCGCTTTGCACCGTACTTTGAACGAGCTTGGCCGCGCTTCGCGACGCCGGCTGTGTCAAGTGTACCGCGCAAGATATGATATCTCACGCCGGGCAAATCACGCACCCTACCGCCACGGATCAAGACAACGCTATGCTCTTGAAGGTTGTGACCCTCACCAGGGATATAACCCCAAACTTCCATACCGTTTGAGAGACGCACACGGGCAACTTTACGCATTGCAGAATTCGGCTTTTTAGGCGTTTTCGTCTCTACTTGCGTGCAAACACCGCGTTTTTGCGGGTTCGCGCTATCCGTACGCACTTTGTTGAAAGAGTTATAACTCTTCCCAAGCGCGGGGGCTTTAGATTTCCATTTCTTTTGGCCTCTACCCTGTTTAACAAGTTGGTTATTTGTTGGCATTTAATTCCTCCTTCCCAAAAATGATGATGATGTTGTTGTACGAATTTTCGTACGGGTTTCATATAAGACTCGTTCTAACTTCGCCATTCCATACCCAAACGGGCTGTAAACTGGTAATGTTCAACCATATTTCCGAAGCGGCTTACTATTAACTCGTAAATCATGCGAAACCCTGATGCACGCCATTGGTTCTGCATACAAAAACTTATACACAAAAGTGCAACTACGCAATTTTATCATTTTTATTTAGATTTGTCAAGAAATTTAAGAAAAAATATGGATAAAATTATATATAACTATATAAAACGAGCCGGCAAGCGGTATACCCCCGTAACTACAAAGGTTTTACGCTATGCCGACCGGAGGTTTTATCTGGATTGTTGATAAACAATAAAGGCCGAACTAACTCGCATTAACCGGCTCGCCGTCTTTTTGCACCAACTTGCCGTCTTCATCAAATATAACGGTATCGTCGTCACCGTCAAAGATATCGTCATAATCCTCATCAAAATAATCATCTTCCAAGAAACCTCGGCTACGAAGCTCAGCGGCGGCGTACCTAATCAATTTCGTAATTAATATAGCAAACGCGGCTGCGGACGTAACAATACCTATCCACATGAACACTCTGCCGCAGGCACCTCTTTTTTTCTGTGCACAAAACATAGTTGATCCTCCTAACATAGATAACCTCTTATTTATATCTTCCGTTTAAATGGGGAAATGTCAAGGTGTCGCTGTATTTTATTAAGCCCGTTATGCCATAACCAGAACAGGAACGGCACAAACAGAAGCAACAAAACAAACATTTCGGACAATAACATGAAATCATAAATGCCATGTATAAGCCATGTTACCGCAAACGCCTTAAATAAGTTGACGCGCTGTTTACTTTTTTCCTTTTCAAACCGTGCCATCGCGAAGTAGTAGCCCGTCGTTATCGCAAACAATGCATGTGCTGGTATAGACACAAGAGCTCGTACAAACGCCGTACCCATACCGCCTAAATATGGATGAAGGACATACAGCACATTCTCTGCCCCGGCAAAACCAAGGCTGATGAATACGGAATAAACTATACCATCCACCGGCTCGTTAAGATTTGGATTTCTCCATGTCAAAAAATATAAGGCTGCAAATTTAAACGCTGTTTCCGTAAATGCGGCGACGGCGAACGCGGAGTACGCAGCCTCGCTCAAACGCCCCTGTACCGGCAGAAACGCCGCAAGGCCGGACACGGCAAGAGAAGTATATATTACGGGATAAGTGATGACAAGGCCGGCAATAATACCGACGACAAGCAGGCGGATAGGCTCTTTTTCATATCTATCGCGTATATAAATGTACATAAGAACAATTAGCACCGGTACAACAGCCAAGGACAACATTCAACCACCCTAGCTATATTATTGTACATAATTGGCAATTGTATACATACGAAAGTTAATCAAATAAATCGCTGAGCGACTCCTTTTCGTGTATCCTTCGTATCGCGTCGCCGATAAGACCGGCAGCGGAGATTATTTTTATCTTCTTGCACGTCCTTTCGTTGGCATTTGGGTTGTCTACAGTATCAGTAGTAAACAGCATGTCTATTTCGCTTTTCTCAAGTTCTTTTACACCCTTTTCGCTCAGCATATTGTGCGATACGAAAGCATAAATTTCTTCAGCACCTTTTATTTTAAGCACCCTTGCTGTATCTTTTATAGTGCCGCAGGAAATCGTGAAGTCATCCACAACAACGGCGGTCTTACCTTCCACGTTTCCAATAATATCCAGCACTTCCGCTCTTTCATCATGGCCCGTACGCTGTTTGTTGCCAATCGCGAGAGGCGCATTCAATTTATTCGCATACTCTTTACGGGCAGTTTTGGCAAAACCTTCATCTGTAGATACGATAACATAGTTTTCCAAGTTCATATTGATAATATGTTTGCGGAATAAATCGGAAGCATACAAATGATCCACCGGGCGGCGGAAAAAGCCCTGCACCTGCGCGCTGTGCAGATCCATCATAACTACCCTGTCCACCCCGGCGTTCTCTAAAAAATCCGCGCAGACGCGGGCGCGGATGGAAACCCGGGACTCGTCCTTCTGATCGGCCTTTGCGTAGCCAAAATAAGGAATAATCGCCGTTACGGAGTTTGCGCTGGAGCGGCGGAAAGCATCCAGCCAAAACGAAAGCTCCATAAATTCGTTGTTTGGGTCAAGCCCTATTGTTTGGATGATATAAACATCTTCGCCGCGTACCTTTTCACCGATTTTAACGTACGTATTGTTATCAGAAAATGTGATAGTATTGTTTTTGCCGCGCGCAACACCTAAATACGTACAGATTTTATCTGTCAACCCCTGGCTTGCGGAGCCGGAAAACACCATCATCCTTGTGTTATTATTCATTTCATCCCCCGTATCTGCTTTTTATTCTAATGTCATCACCCGTAAACGGCATAATCGTGTAATTGCCAAGTATGCGCGACGTTATCCTGTCTGAATATATATCTGTTATTTCCTTCATGTTAAGATTGGTGGAGATTACCGTACTTAACTGTGCCGTAAGGCGAGAGTTGAGGATATTGTACAGCTCAGAGCTTGTAATGATTGTTGAGACTTCTGTACCCAAATCATCTATAATAAGCAGGTCTACTTTTATCAGCTGATCCAGCAATGCACGCTTTTCATCCATGGCAGTTTGATCCCTCTCCCTGTCAAAGCGCACCGTCTCTACCAGCTTGAATAAGTCCGTGCATGGCGTGTACAGCACCGATAGCCCTGCATCCAACACATGCTTTGCGATACAGCTGCACAGGAACGTTTTACCCGTGCCTGTACTACCGTGCATGTAAAGATTGTTAAAGTCACGTCCCACCCCATCGGCAAAGTCTTGTGCAAGTTTAACATTCCTCGCCATCATCTTCTTTGGGGAAACGCCGGTTTTACTGTCAGTCTCATCATCAAAAATGCCTATGTCGAAAGTACCGAAGTTTTCGCGTTCCAAAATCTTTGCCATACCGGAATATTTGTAATATCCGGCTGAAAGTGCGGCACAGAAACATGCGCAACGCTCGCCGTTATCTACCCGCCCTGTATCTTTACATAAACCGCATTTATATACATCCCACAGGTAGTTTGGGGGGATGTTTAGTTTTGTTAGGATTTTATCTTTTTCCTCATTCAATTTCCGGCTTATTTCAGCCATTTGCGCGGTTATTTCTCGAATATTTTTTGTATTACTTAAAACCGCATACGTCAGACGCGGGCCTTGTGCTGCGATTTCACGGTCAATCTCGCGCAACCTCTCCGACTTGGCGTAAACCTCGTCTTGCCGCCGCTCACGCAAATAGGCGGCGTTTAATTGCCGCCGCTCAAACTCCCTGTAGACCTCATCAAAAACTTTATTAGCCATTATTCAACCTTAAATAGTTTATCTGTCTGCTCCACAGCCATCTGCATGATCTTATCAAAATCCCATTCACGCTTGTTGCTGCTTGCAAAGCGCGACTTTTGACGCGACTGCGACCTCTCTGCTGATGACGCGGCCAGTTTGCCCTCGTCAAAATGCTCTTTTTCAGCATCCGCATCCTCCACGGTTTTTACGCCGTTTTTGTGCCAATCCGTCAAAATCTTGTCTATGTAGGAAATACTACCCTTGCCCGTTTGGATAATTGCACGGTCACAAGCCTTTATGACTAAACTGCTGGGCAGTTTGTACTCTTTCAGCCATTTTTGGATGTACACCATTTCCGCATCTGTAATGTTGCGGCCAGAACGCCCCATCGCCTTCATTATGGCACGAAAGTCAGAATTGAAGGATTTTATGTAATCCTCCGCATCCTCCACGGTTACGATGCCTTTATCCGCCCAATCCTGCGCCACTCGCAACAAATAATTTGAGTTACGTACCCCCCGCGAACAGCAGTAATCAAGCATTACCTCTATAACATGCACCGGAAGTTTTAACCGGTCGTAAAAATCAAGTAAAAGGCTCATATCCGTATACGTCAGCGCGTCATTATACACGCGTTCCGCCATTTTAAATAGATAGCGCACCTCTTCGCTCTCATCGGCCAGTATACTTATTTCGCCCGTGTCATACGTTCTTTGCCTACCGGAAAAGTTACCGACAGGCGAGAAGGCCTCAATACCCGCGTTTGCCCAATACTCGGCCGCCTCAGCGACCTGCTCTTTCGGCAAACCAATTGCCTTTGCGATTGTAACGTAACTGCGTTTAGAAAAGCTACGCTTCCCGCTTCCATAATGGCGGCACACGTAAAAGCACACAAGCAACGCCCCATGCGAAACCGCAAGTAAATGTTCGTCAATAATTTTATTTGAAACGCATACGAAATTCTTATCCATCAATTTTCTTGCTCCCAATTGTTATAAACGCTTACGACATCGTCATCGTCTTCCAGCAAATCAAGCAGTTTATTTATCTTTTTGATATCCATCGGATCCGTCAATTTAACGTAAACCGAGGGCAGCATTGTCATTTCAGACGAGACCGGCACGATACCAGCCACAGCAAACGCATCCGAAACGGCAGAATACGCATCCTCATCGTCGCCGGTTTGTATCTCGTAACCATCATCGCTTACGACAAAGTCTGTTGCCCCCGCGTCCAATACAAGCTCCATAAGCGCGTCCTCATCCAAAGTGCCATGGCTTTTGCCTTCCAAAAGGATAATACCCGTCTTTTCAAACAAATAACCCACGCAACCCTGAGTGCCGATGCTGCCGTCACCCTTCGTAAACGCGTTGCGTACGTTAGCGGCGGTGCGCGTGCGGTTGTCCGTCAACGCCTCTACGATAACGGCTACGCCGCTTGGGCCGTACCCCTCATATGTTACGCTGTCATAATTTACCGCGCCCAGGTCGCCGCTTGCTTTTTTTATAGCTCGATCAATCGTGTCGTTCGGCATATTGTTAGACTTCGCCTTTTGGATAATATTCTTAAGCGCAACGTTTCCAACCGGATCCGCACCGCCGGCCTTAACGGCGATGGCTATCTCACGCCCGATCTTCGTAAAAATTTTACCGCGCTTTGCGTCCATGCGCTCTTTTTTATGCTTTATATTGGCAAATTTGGAGTGGCCTGCCATGTTATCTGCTCCTTTTTGATGTAATTACTTTATAAAAGAAGTACATTATATCATATTTTGTAAAAATATCAAGCTGGATTATTTTGGATTATTTCGTAAACTATGAAATCTTATGATGTAAACTGTAGAGGGTGTAAGTAACGCTACTAATATACTAAACTTCCTTTTCCCATAGATGGCATATTGAATATGGCTCAAAACCGATACTGTAATAAAATTGCTGATTGGATATTACAATAGCTTTTTTTGCGCCTATTTCAACCGCACGATTGACGGCTTCATACACCACAGCCTTGCCAAGACCATGCCCTCTATACTCTGGTATTGTTACTACAGGCTCAATATAGCAAAAATCTGTACTGGGAAAGTGCCACACGCCGCAATGAGCTGCATATTCACCGTTTTCTGCCACAATAAAGACAGTTAATTTAGGGTCTTGATGTGGTTGTTCAGGAAAGTCATTTATAGAAAGACCCTTTGCAGGCTCGCCGTTATTTCCAAAACCCCTATGAATAACCGCAACAAACTTGTCTATGTCTTTGCTCTCGTGGAAATCCGTAATAGCAAAGCTCTCGTCCAAGTTATATTCCAGCTTCTCAGAACAGTCTAAGAACAAGCAAGTTTCGCTTTTTTCTGTTTGGGCGAATCCTGTTGACTTCAAAACTTCCACAAGTTCATAATCATCTTCGTGAGCAAATATTTGACAACTACCGTCTTTGCTGAAATTTTTAAGGGTATAATCCACCATCTGCGCCTTCAAAAACGTGTACTGCGGATTTGATATGATGTAAACTGGCTTGTCCATGTCATGCGTCACAAGTCCTACAATCTGCTCACCATCCATAAACATACCTATAGAGGGTAATGTTTCTTCATCAAGACTGGAGTGACCCAGAAGCCACTCCCATCTGCCCCAATGCCAATTTTTGTTATACCCTTTTGCTGCATGATGTTTCAGAAACGCTAATACCGAGTAAAAGTCGTCGCACATCCTTTTTTGTGGGTATTGATTAATCTTTATTTTCATATGCTAACACCGCCTAGTATAAGTTTTACGCACGCACCTTGCTTGCCGTGGTACAAAAATGCGCTCTTTTTGGTTGGTCAAATAGACAAGCTGATAACTCGTTCAGACAGTAGAGCATTTTATCATAATTTTTATGTTTTTGTGACGAAGCTCTTCGAACTGCGTTATATACGCCCTTCACAGGTTACACCCTATAACGCAAACTTATCCTTAATAACCCGCGCCACTTCATCAGGCGGCACCCTCGTATTGTTTATGCGTATATAGTTGCCGTGGCTGATTTCCCCTTCGCGCGAGTTTGTCCTCTCGTTCGCATACGAATCCCTAAGCCCCTTTTCCGACAGCGCGACATCCCGTTTCGACGGTTTATTGGCCAGGCGGTTAGGCGTTTTATTTCGCTCTACCCTCTCATCCAGATCAGCTTCAAGCTCAACAAAACAAACTTCCGCGCCGCGCGAAGCGAATATGTCTACCAGCTTCATCGAATATTCCCAACTGCTTGTATTGTCAAACCTACTGACAGAAGTATAGATCAGCCCGTGCGAGCCGCCTTCAGCCACCGCCGCCAAAATCTCTTCGATAAATAATTTGGTTATCCTCCCGCTTGCACCGGCCTTCATGGCATCGGAAAAATACGAAACCAAATCCATCACCATATGGTTATGGAATAACTTTAACCCCGTTATCCTTTCAAGCTCCTGCCCAACCGTCATCTTGCCGACGGCAGGCGGGCCAAATATCCAAACATATTTCATATAAACCAATCCTCTAAAACAATTACATTTCATCCAGCGGAAAAATCGGCCGCGGCGTTTTTACATAAGGCAGGTTACGTAGCGTCAGCGCTGTGTCACCCTCCGTTAGGGCAAAAATGGATTCTTTGGCAATCGCTAGGTATTCTGGGCTTAAGTAACCGGCCTTTATTCCGATTATGTTAAACGACGACGGCTCCAGCCCAAGCGCGCGCAGCGTTTCCGGGCTGTACGTGGCGCACCGCCTGTCTGACACGGTGAAGATTACGCCTCCGGCACGAAGGACGGCGTAATACGTACCCTGCGCCTCTGCAAGCCGCACCAGCTCAACGCTTGCCGTAAATTTCTCATATACCTTGCCGGAATAATATCCACCCATAGGCAATTCAAATACGTCACCATGGTTGCGGGTTAAACAGGCACGGTATGCGCCCGGATCGGCCACGCATGTGTATACCGCGTTTTCAAGCCCGGCATTTATCATCATTTGAAGAAACCGCGTAGTGTCCTGCGATGCGCCGGCTGTTGGGTTATCCGACGTGTCGGAGATTATAAGCGGAAAGATTGCTGCTTTCTTGGCCGCCAATATCGCATCCTCGGGCATCATGGCAGGTGTGCCGTATACAAATTCCTCTCTCTTACCCCAAAATTCGTCCGCCATCTTTGCCGCAAGCTCATCCAACTCTTTTTTCGCCATAACCGGCCCCGTAACCAGCGCGCCTGCCCCGCCGTACGGGCTGTCTGCCCAAGGAAAGCCCATGACATAGGACGAACACAGCACATTAGGCTGCTTATCTATTTCAAAAAGCGATGCGAAGAGTGATTTTGCCGGCTCAACCCGTGTTTCGCTCTGCTCGCCGTGGATGAGCATTGGTATCCGCACAAAGGCGTTCACCATCTTCTCGCCCGTTTTTAGGATGTGGAGTAAAATCTCCGCAGCGCGTTCGCCCGTCTCAACGGCATCGACGTGCGGCGCGGTGCGGAAGGCGGAGAAACCGTCTGAAAGAAGCACCATCCGTTCCGTAACCGTGGCGTGCATGTCCAACGCGCAAACAACCGGGACTTCATGTCCGACGACGTGGCGCACGGCCTCCAGCAAATCCCCCTCAGGGTCATAGCATCCTTCTACTGCCATGGAACCGTGCAGGGCAAGGCATACCCCATCCCACGGACCTTCCATACGTAATTTATCTATTATCCTAGACTTTATGTATTCGTACGCATCCCGCCTGACCGTACCCGACGGTATAGCCCGTGCGAAAAACAACGGCTCGACGCTTGCGCCACCATCTATTAGTTTATCGTAAATCCCCTTCGCCGAACCGGAACTCCTCGTAAAAAAATCATACCCATCAATCAAAAAAAATGACTCTAAACCCGTTGTGAGCTTGTTAAATGAATTACTTTCATGTGCCATACCTGCAAGTGCTATTTTCATGCTCATTCTCCAATCATTGAATCCTCTGATTAAACCCGACAGAACGGGCGTGCGGCTTGAGCGGACGCGTACTTAGCACGCCCGTTTTTACCTCAATCAGAGGATTTCATTATCCTAATAAATGTTGACAAAACCGTCGCAACCTCGGCACGGGTAACGTTATGCACCGGGTCAAACCGGCCATCCGGCCTCCCCTGCATTATGCCGGCCGAACGCATCGCGAAAACGGCATGTGCAGCATATGGCGATATATCAGCCTGATCGGTAAATGGTGCGAAGTGCTGAAAAATTCGCCATCTCTGTAGTTCAATAAAATTCAATTGAGCATACTCAAACAAAAGCATGGCTACGCCCTCTCTCGTTAAGTAGCCGCTATTCGTCAAATATGTTCGGATACCGCTTGCGCTCCCATCCCCCGGCAAATTATTTAATATACCAATAAACTCATCAACAGAAATAGCGGCATTAGGCGCAAACCGATCTGAAGAAACACCGTACATAATACCTAACCCTGTTATTTTAGTAATATCATCTAAAAACCAATCACTGGCGGATACGTCAGAAAAAAACGTGCCATACATTATAAATTCTATGTACTCCTCCAACACCCATCCATTTTCGAATATAATCCGCGAATGCGGAAGGCCGACATATCTAAAATGCCACGGCTCGTAGATTATGCCAGTGATATGCGTTGTACCATATGGGTAGCGCAGAATAAAACCAAACCGCCAGGCGTTTTCGTACAGCCAGCGGCCTTGTTGAGTGTTGGCGAAAGCGGCGGTGAGGGATCCGTCCATAGAGATATCTATCGCCAAGCCAGATTGGTGCTCACTAGTTCCGGGCCGGGCGACGACAGTGGCGGCAAGTGCGGCAGCATCCGCCGCGTTTAGCCCTTCGTTCCTATGCCTCTGCACACGGTTATTGAAAAGCTCCGTTTGGCGCGCGTAGGAACGGTAACCGCTGACGGCGATCGGTACGCGTACGCCATCGGCTTGCATGGCCCTCATCATTTCAAAATACGCTTCCGCCGCCGTCGCTCTAAGCATAACGGCTGTACTGCTGACCGGCACACCGCCGGACGAAAGGCGCACTAAGTCATCCGGCGTATAACCACTTGGCAGATGGTTACTATGGTTTATAAGGCGTATGTAGCCTCCGTCATCATCAGAACTATCATTCGCTAAAGCAATCGCCGCACTTATGGACATAAGCACAACGGCGCAAATTATAGACATGGTAAATTTCAACATTTTTTATTCACTCCTAAATCTCTAATAAAATACTTCACTTAAAAACAAGCCGTGCGGCGGAGCGGTAAATCCGGCCTTTGCCCGTTCTTTATGCTGCAAAACTTCCTTAACAGCTTTAATATCCATCTGCCCCAACCCAATCTCGATAAGCGTACCGGCAATAATACGTACCATATTATACAGGAATGAGTTGCCGTGACACATGATTTCGACTATACCGTTTTTTTCAAGAACATCGATGCCATAAATTATCCTAACCGTTGACTTATTTGACTTGCCAAGCGATGAAAAGCCTAAAAAATCATGTGCGCCAACAAAGAGTACCGCCGCCGTACGCATCGCATCTATGTTCAACCTTTCATTGACATGGCAAGAGTATTTCCTTTCAAACACATTAACGTAGGGTTGATTCCATACACGGTATAAATATTTTTTACCGATGGCATTGTATCGTGCATGGAAACGCGGAGCTGCCTCCGCAATCGATTTTATGGATATATCGTTTCTTAGTTTTTGGTTCAGTGATTCCTTTAACAACTCGACGGAAATATCAGATTTCGTCTTGAAATTAGCTATTTGATTGAATGCATGCACACCCTTATCCGTCCGCCCGGAGCCGATAAGCTCAATACTATCACCGCATACGGCGGACAATAACTCCGTCAACCTCCCCTGTATCGTGTTTGACGTATTGCCCTGTATTTGCCAGCCATTATAGCCCGTACCGTCATACTGCATCGTCATCTTTATGTTTCGTATGGTTTTTTCTTCAATAATTATCATAGTTCTTATATTGTACCACGGTTGCCATTAAATGGTCAAGATAAACTATTTTTCAAAAATATTTTTCGCGCTTTGCTTGCCGTCCGCTGCTATTCCACGGCTATACTCACTAAATCTTTAAAATAACCTTATAAAGTGCAATTAACGTACTCTAATTGGTGTCAGTCACAAAACAAAAACCCTTGACACTTTTGTAAAAAATGCTGTATAATGCGGAAAAGAGATTTTATTACATAAAGCATTATATACAAGGAGGAGACTTCATTGAGAATCAGTGAACACCCGATATTGGACTTTAACCAAGGGCGCGGCGCGCAGATTACATTTACGTACGACGGCACATCCATAAACGGCTTTGAAAACGAAACTATAGCGGCCGCACTTCACGCAGCCGGCATTTTCACCCTCAGCCACAGCGAAAGTGGCCGCCCTCGCGGGATTTATTGCGCCATCGGCAACTGCTCATCGTGTATGATGGTTGTTGACGGCGAACCGAACGTTAAGGTGTGCGTAGAGCTTGCCCGTGACGGCATGGTCGTTAGGACACAGGAAACAAGGGGGACGCTTGCATGATACATATTGACTTATTGGTAGTCGGCGCGGGTCCTGCCGGGCTTTGTGCGGCACAAGCCGTTGGTGCGGCCGGCGGCAGCGTACTTATACTGGAACGCGGCAACGTTCCAGGAGGCCAATTAGTAAAACAAACGCATATGTTCTTTGGTTCAGAAAAGCAGTATGCATCCTACCGAGGTTTTGACATCGCTGATATCCTTATAGATAAATTAAAGGCCATGCCCGGCGTTACGTTAAAAACAAACGCCACGGTTCTAGCAGCATACGACAACGGCGTATGGTCCGCAGAAATAGACGGCGCGTATGTACAGATATACCCAAAAGCCGTCATCGTCGCCACAGGCGCGAGCGAAAAGTCTACACCCTTCCCCGGCAACGACTTGCCCGGCGTTTTCGGCGCGGGCGCGGTGCAAACCTTAATGAACCAATACGGCATCAAACCAGCCGACCGCGTCGTTATGGTTGGCTGGGGCAATATCGGCCTAATAGTAAGCTACCAGCTCCTCCAAGCCGGGGTTAACGTATTGGCCGTCCTTGGCCGTTCCGGCAAAATAGGCGGCTATTTGGTGCATGCATCTAAACTACGCCGTATGGGCGTACCAATTTTAGCGCAGCACTCTGTAAAGTCCGCAAACGGTACGGATCGCTTGGAGAGCGTAACCATATGGCAACTGGACAAAAACGCGCAAGGCATCCCCGGTACGGAAAAGGTGCTTGAGGCGGACGCGCTGTGCATCTCCGTAGGCCTGTCCCCTCTGTCGGAACTTTTATGGCAGGCTGGATGCAAGATGGCCTATATTCCCGCCCTCGGCGGCCATGTCGCCTGCCGGGATGAGTTCCTTCGCACGTCCATACCCAATATCTTCATAGCCGGCGACGCGGCCGGCGTGGAGGAGGCCTCCGCCGCCATGGTTGAAGGCCAAATGGCCGGCCTCTCCGCCGCCGAGTATTTAGGGTACGATATCCCAGACCTAGACGCGCAAAGGCAGGATTGCCTCGCCCAACTTAACTCCCTCCGCCACGGGGCCGTGGGGGAGCGGATCGTCGCGGGCATTAAATCGGCGGGGTTATAGTTATAACGGCATTATAATCGTAAGGGCGAACTGTGTTCGCTTACCGGTAGCTGAAGGTAGCCACTACACAACAGGAGGAAAATTATGAAAAAGACATTAACATTTTTTTATCTATGATAATGATAGTCGCCATGATGATACCTTATAATACTTACGCACAAGGTGAATGTGACACTACTGCAATAATACAAGAGAGCCAAACACAATCCGTAAATGTCCATAAAAACAGACTGAGTGCCGGTTCAAGACATTCACTACACATAAAAAGCAACGGTAGCCTATGGGCTTGGGGTCGTAATTCTAATGGTCAATTGGGTGACAGTACAACTATAGATAGAAACCTTCCAACTCGCATAGGTACTGCCAACAACTGGGTAAGTGCTTTTGCAGGAAATTTCCATTCGGTGGCAATTAACACTGATGGAGAGTTATGGGCTTGGGGTTCAAATTCAAGCGGTGAACTAGGTATTGGTACAACAACAAGAAGTCTTGTACCAATACGAATAGGTGTGGCCAATAATTGGGTAAGTATTGCTACCGGAAGCAATCAGTCCTTCGCAATTAATTCTGATAATGAATTATGGGCTTGGGGAATAAACTTTGATGGTCGTTTAGGTGATGGCACGACAAATAATAGACATTCACCTATAAAAATCTTACCTCTAACAATCACCCCCACCCCCCCCACAAACATACACACAACCCCCGGCGACACACAAGCAACAATATCCTTCACCCCACCAACCGACAACGGTGGTAGCCCAATTACATACTTCACCGTCACGGCACACCCCGGCGGCTATATGGCAACGGGCACGGCCAGCCCAATAACCATTACAGGCCTCACAAACGGTGTGGAATACACCTTCACCGTCACGGCTACAAACGCCATCGGCGCATCCGCGCCTTCGGAAGCATCAAACCCCGTAACCCCATCGGACTTCGGCACAAACCCGCCGACGGGCTTACCTAACATAGCAATATATATTACTGCCTTAGCGAGTTTCGTAGTGCTTACAATTATTTCATGGAGCTATTTCACTAAAAACATTAGGAGACGATAAAATGCTATCACGTACCGGTATACCAAGCGCAGACGATCTGGCCGGCGTTTTCCCATCGGAGGAACGCCTTAAGGCCGGAGCTGTGGCGGTTATAGAATGCTTTGAGCGCATACCTTGCAACCCGTGCGCCACATCGTGCCCACGCGGGGCGATTAGGCCTTTTGAGGACATAAACGACACGCCCGCTTTGGACGTTGAAAAATGCAACGGCTGTGCCCTATGCCTAGCCAAATGCCCCGGCCTTGCCATTATGATAGTGGACGAGTCCTGGTCAGAAGACCGCGCGCTTATCAAGATTCCTTACGAGTTTCGCCCTTTGCCCGAAAAGGGTGATATCGTGCTGGCGCTTGACCGCTCAGGCACGCCCGTGGCGACGGCAGATGTCATTTCTGTCCTTCTCAACAAGGCCACAAACAGGGTGCCGATAATCTCCATCGCGATTGACAAATCCCTTATCAAGACCGTACGCAATATATGCCCTGCCCCGCCGCCGCCCACAGAGGACGCAAGCATAGTTTGCCGCTGTTCAGACTTGGATATGAACGATATCCGAGAACTTATGGAGCAAGGCTACACATCCGTCGACGAGATGAAGCGCGTTGCCCGCTTGGGTATGGGGCCATGCCAGGGGCGCAACTGCGTACCCATTGTTTTAGGAGAGCTTGCGCGTTACCTTAATAAACCCGTGGCGGATCTTTCGCCCGGTGCTTTTAGGCCAGTTGTTAAGGCGATAAAATTAGGTGAATTGGCGAAATCCGCGAAAGGGAACGAATAATGCAAAAAACAGCTGATATAGTAATCATTGGCGGGGGGATATCCGGCGTAACCATCGGTTATTTTCTCATGAAACACGGCGCAAAAAATGTAGTCATCCTTGAGAGAGATTATCTCGCTGCCGGCGCAACAGGCCGTTGCGGCGCGGGCATACGCCAACAATGGGGCGCAGAGATGAACTGTGTTCTGTCAAAATTCTCCTGCGAATTTTTTGAGAATGCGGCGGATGAACTGGGTTATAGGAGCGATATCGAATTCCACCAAGGTGGGTACATGATGCTTGTTTCATCGCAAAAAGAACTTGAGCAAACAAAGAAAAACATAGCTTTACAAAACAGTTTGGGGATCAATTCGAAACTGCTTAACTTGGATGAAGCGAAGGAAATAGTGCCGATTTTAGACACATCCAGCCTTCTTGCCGCCACTTTCTATAATAAGGATGGCCACCTCAACCCATTCCACACCACACAAGCCTTTGCTGAAGCATTCCGTCGCTTAGGCGGTATGATTTACACTGATACCAATGTTACAAGCATTACGGTGGAAAACGGCCTCGTAACCGGTGTGGGCACAAACGGCGGCCATATCGCCACAAATACCGTCGTAAACGCCGCCGGTGGTTATGCCCAGCAGATTGCGGAAATGGCTAATGTGGAACTGCCGCTCTACTCTGAGAGGCACAACATCCTCGTAACAGAGCCGGTTGCGCCGATCCTTGATCCTATGATAATGTCATTCTCATTAAATCTCTACTGCCAGCAAGTGCCGCACGGCTCGTTCATAATGGGGCGCACCTGCGCCGACCAGCCGCGCGACCTGCGCATAACGCCGGACAGCGAATTCCCAAGGGAAATGGCAAAGACCATCACAAAAATCATGCCGCGCCTAGCTAACCTGCGTATGCTGCGCCAATGGGCTGGCCTGTACAATATGTCACCCGATCACCACCCGATTTATGACGAAACGCCGGTTAAGGGTTTTTACGTCGCCGCGGGCTACTCCGGCCATGGATTTATGATGGGGCCGGCCACGGGGCAAATTATGGCGGAGCTTATACTCGGCCTTACGCCGACATTGCCGTGGCAACGCCTTGGCCTCTCCCGTTTTGAAAAGGGTGACTTAATACACGAACCATCGGTTGTGTAAACATAAAAACAGAAATGGTCATGCCCGGCCATTTCTGTTTTTATAAACAGATATTAACCCATTTATAAGTGTAACTATAAATACAAACTTACAATTGAAGATTGTCTGCCCTTACCAATGTCAACATTGCCTTGAATGTGAATGATTTTAATGTTGATATTCATTTATAAAATAGGTGCTTATATGAGTGATAATATACAAATAAGCAGTAGTAAGCACATACCTGTAAACAAAATAGTTTGAAAAAATTATTCTGATGAAATAGACGGTTAATACATATCAACCTATTTCACCACTAACCCATAACCCCGAAAAACATCCTTCGCGCTTTCAAGCTCAGCCTCCGTCGGCTCGCGGTGGCCGCGCAGCTTGTAATTCAATTGCAAATCATCCCATTTATACGCACCAAGTTGGTGGAACGGCAAAACACCCACGTTCTTCACATTCGCAAGTGTTTTTACGTACTCTGCCATGGCATGCAACTCATCCTCGCTGTCGGTATATCCAGGTATCAGTACGAAGCGTACACGGGTTTCAATCCCCTTCTCTTTCACGTATTCGGCAAACCGTAAGGTTTTATCTATAGAAACCCCGGCGATTTTCTTAAAGGTTTCGGGGTTTCTGCTTTTTACATCAAGAAGCACCATATCCGTATGCGCCAAAATCCTATCCGTAAGTTCATCCGGGTCATCATACCCGGATGTGTCGAGTGCGGTATGAAAACCCTCTTCCTTGCACCCTTCAAAAAATGCCGCCGTAAATTCTTTTTGCATCAGCGGCTCACCACCGGTCAACGTAATGCCGCCGCCGGAGTATTTTATATACGAACGGTATTTTGAAGCATCCTTCACAAGTTCGGAGGCACTCATCACTTCATGCTCTTTACCGTATACACTCCATGTATCGGGGTTGTGGCAATAAATACAGCGGAGCGGGCAGCCCTGCGTAAAAACGACATAGCGAATCCCTGGACCGTCCACCGTGCCGCCGGTTTCTATGGAATGGATTTTACCTATTATGTCCGCCATAAAATACCTTCTGTCAATAATTTATTTTTCCACCATATACATATGTAACAAAATTAAGACAAAGTAACCCACTTTCACTGTCTCGGTCAAATTTGTTATTTAATTTTGCAAAATACGTTTCATATTCCGCATCGCCTTCAATTGGCACACCTTCCATTGAAGAATGATACCGCAACCATTTATCCCGCGTAAAATAAACAGGATTAAGAAATTCACGCATCGTCGGATTTTTGTAAAAAGTATTTATTGTCTTTGTGTACTTCGCAGATAAGCCTTTTTCACTATTATACTCGCTAAACCATAAAATAGTCCGATAAGGTGCAATTACTGTAAGGTTCAACTTGAAAACAAAGACCGTTTTCAAGTTGAACAGCTATATATACTGAAATCACGGTAAAATCAGGCTTACCTATCCGCATACATTCAGCCTTAAATGCTTCCAAATTAAATCGTCTCAATGCCTGTGCGTTTGTAATAATATCAACAGAGTTTTGCGGGAGTTCCGTAGCTTCAGCCATGCCGCAAGTTATTTTTATATTTGAATATTATTCGCATTTTTTATACAATTGTTCACGCATATCCGCATTTGGCTCAACAGCAAACACTTTATATCCATTTTGTGCGATAAGCGTTGTCAGCAGCCCCGTCCCCGCACCGATATCGGCAAATACGGCATTTAACGGCGCAATTATTCTAATATAATCCATAACTTCATTCGGATATCCAGGGCGTGCTTCTGCATATGCTTCCGCTCTATTTGTAAATGCTTCTAGATTTACCATATTAATCTCCAAATATTCAATAGTTTTATAACGAAGCGAGACTTTTTAACCCGGAGATTGCGGATCAAGTTAGAGTAAGTTCAATATCCCGGGTCAAGCCCGGGACACGAACAAACTCTAACTAGTCCGCAATGACGGTGCGAGGCACTGGGATTTCGTTACAAATTTAACGACATTCAAGCGGTATTTTTGAATTAATATCAGATTAAATCAAAAAGTAGTTATAGTTACAACAATACACTCTACCCCAAACTCTCATGGAACGTACGGTGAATAACATCCAATTGCTGCTCTTTTGTCAGCTTTACGAAATTAACTGCATAGCCGGAGACACGTATCGTCAGCTGAGGATATAGCTCCGGTCGCTCCATTGCGTCCATTAGGGTTTCTCTATCAAAAACATTTACATTAATATGATGACCGGAATCGGCAAAATATCCGTCTAAAATACCCGTTAAGCGACCTATACGATCTTCCAGTATCTTACCCAATGCAGATGGTATGATTGAGAATGTATATGAAATCCCGTCCAAGGCGTAAATATAAGGTAATTTTGATACAGAAGCAAGCGACGCAATCGCGCCCTTTTTATCCCGCCCGTGCATCGGGTTTGCGCCTGGGGCAAATGGCTCTCCATCCTTACGCCCATCTGGTGTCGCGCCAGTTTTCTTACCATATACAACATTTGAAGTAATTGTTAGGATGCTTGTGGTTGGTACGGCGTCACGGTATGTTGCGTGTTTTTTAAGGCGCGTCATAAAGTGTTTTAAAACCTCAGAGGATAACATATTCGTAAAATCGTCATTATTTCCGAATGCAGGATACTCACCTTCGATTTCATAATCCACGGCAAGGCCATCCGCATTGCGTATAACCCTAACCTTGGCATTTTTAATTGCGGAAAGCGAATCCACAACCACGGAAAGACCAGCGATGCCCGTGGCCTGTGTACGCAAAACATCCTTATCGTGTAAGGCCATCATCAGGCTCTCATAATTGTATTTATCGTGCATGTAGTGGATAACATTTAGGGTGCTGATATAAAGACCAGCCAACCATTCCAATACCTGCTCAAATCGGCGGGTTACTTGGTCATAATCTAAATAATCGTCAGTAATTGGCGCAAATTCAGGGGCAACTTGTTCTCCTGTTTTTTCGTCCTTCCCACCATTTATGGCGTAAAGAAGTGCTTTTGCCAAATTGGCACGGGCACCAAAAAACTGCATCTGTTTACCAATACGCATGGCCGACACGCAGCAGGCTATGGCATAATCATCACCCCAATGCCCGCGCATCAAATCATCATTTTCATATTGGATCGAGGACGTATCAATAGATACCTTTGCACAGAACTTCTTAAACGCATCCGGCAGGTTTACGCTCCACAATACTGTTAAATTAGGCTCCGGCGCAGGTCCAAGATTGTACAGGGTGTGCAGTACGCGATAACCGGTCTTCGTAACAAGCGTGCGCCCGTCTTCACCCATACCACCGATAACCTCGGTAACCCACGTTGGGTCACC
>Ga0123355_10004357_pt1 | contig 20579 bp, 17 predicted proteins | sample TergutEmb28metaG_3_FD_89872 | JGI IMG/M metagenome (GOLD analysis project Ga0123355, IMG submission 89872) | Embiratermes neotenicus P1 segment gut microbial communities from Petit-Saut dam, French Guiana - Emb289 P1 | ecosystem: Host-associated > Arthropoda: Insects > Digestive system > Gut ...
AGCATTGGCAGAGCTAGCCTTTGCAGACGACCAGTCAACGGCGAAGCTAAATGCCCTAGTGCATCCTCCAACAATAATAGCTGCACGTCAGCTCATAGTAGAGACATTAGCAGCAGGAGAACTACCCTTGATAGAGATGCCTTTCCCTACGATATATCTATCAGAGATATTCCAGCTCGACAGCACAGAAGTCGTCATTTGGACAGTTACAGCAGACAAAGAAACCCGACTAGAACGCGGGATTGCAGACGGCTACAGCTACAAGGACGCCCTCCGCCGTATGGACAGGCAGCCACGCATGAGCGCCTATCAAACAGAAGCTGATGCCATCATAGAAAATAGTGACGGTCTAGATGACCTGCGCCTTGAAGTGCAGATGACACTTGAGTCGAGCCCACTATGAGGGAACACATCAAAACAGATAGCAGCAGAGCACTGGCGGCAAATCCCCTGGTTGTAAAGGCTCCTTTTGAACCATCGGGCGATCAACCAAAGGCAATAGCGGAGCTAAAAAAGGGGGTAGAGTCCAACCTGCGCACCCAAACACTGCTCGGTGTTACGGGTAGCGGTAAAACCTTTACGATGGCAAAGCTCATCGAGGAGACCCAGCGTCCAACTCTAATTATGGCGCCGAACAAGACTTTAGCTGCACAACTTGCAGCCGAATTGAAAGACTTTCTACCAGATGCTGCAGTCATGTATTTCGTATCCTACTACGATTACTACCAACCAGAAGCCTATGTACCTCAGACAGATACCTTCATAGAGAAAGATGCAAGCATCAACGAAGAGGTCGAGAAGTTGCGTCACGCAGCAACTGCTGCATTATTGTCCCGCCGCGACACAGTGATTGTGGCAAGCGTATCTTGTATCTACGGTATTGGTTCACCGCAAGACTATGCGGGAATGGCAGTGTTTTTAGAGATTGGAACTAACTACGACCGTGACCAGATAATCGCAGACCTAATCGAAACTCAGTATGACCGCAATGACTTCGCCCCAGAACGCGGCACCTTCCGTGTGCGTGGTGATGTCATCGACATATTCCCGCCCTATGCAGATAATCCCTATCGCGTAGAACTCTTCGGAGATGAAGTCGAGCGCCTGACAGAGGTTGACCGCTTAACAGGCGAAGTACTAAGAGAATTCAATGAGTTACCCATATGGCCAGCAAGCCACTACGTGACAGAGCGCAAAAAACTAGAGCGCGCCGTGGTAGAGATTCGCGAACAGCTAGACAAGCGTCTGGCAGAGTTTCGTGCAGAGAATAAAATCCTAGAGGAACAGCGTCTAAAAATGCGTACTGCCTATGATTTGGAAATGCTAGAAACTATGGGCTTTTGCTCTGGCATCGAGAACTATTCACTGCACTTGGACGGGCGTAATTCGGGCGAACCTCCGCAAACTCTTATCGACTATTTTCCTGATGACTTCCTCATGATTATCGATGAAAGTCACGTAACAGTACCGCAGATTCGTGGCATGTATGAGGGCGACCGCAGTCGCAAAATGACTCTGATTGAGCACGGTTTCCGCCTACCTACGGCACTAGACAATCGCCCCTTGCGTAGCGATGAATTTGAGCGCAAAATTAATCAGGTCGTCTACGTATCTGCAACTCCTGGCGACTATGAACTAAGTATTTCAGACCAAGTAGTGGAGCAAATCATTCGCCCAACAGGTTTGGTTGATCCCCTAATAGAAGTACGCCCCAGTCAAGGACAGATTGACGACTTGTTAGACGAAGTAAAGGCAGAGATTGAAGCAGGCGGCCGTGTGCTGGTAACAACGCTTACCAAAAAGATGGCAGAAGATTTGACTGATTACATGTTTGAGCAGGGTATCAAGGTACGCTATCTACACTCAGATATTTATACCTTTGAGCGCGTTGATATTTTGAGGGAGCTACGACAGGGGATTATCGATGTTGTGGTAGGTATTAACCTGCTACGTGAAGGTATTGATTTGCCTGAAGTGTCACTAGTTGCCATTCTTGACGCTGACAAAGAGGGTTTCTTGCGCAATTTTAGGTCCCTCATTCAGACAATTGGACGCGCTGCCCGTAATGTAAGTGGTCGTGTACTGATGTATGCAGACCGCGTCACTGATTCCATGAGCAAAGCCATAGAAGAAACAGAGCGCCGCCGTGAAATACAGCTGGCCTATAACGAAGAGCATGGCATAGAGCCCCACACAGTCCGCCGGGCAGTGGCCGACATCTCAAGTTTCATCCAGCAAGACCCAGAACTTGATGGGGCAGACATTAAAGATGCTGTAAAAGAATTAGCAAAACTTCCCAAGGATGAAGGTATGCGCATCCTTGCAGCCATGGAAGAAGAGATGCACAGCGCAGCTACAGGCTTAGACTTCGAAGAGGCAGCTCGTTTGCGCGATCAAATAGTGAAGCTGCGAACAGAGCTAGAGGGTAGTGAAGAGGGCGAAATAATCACAAAGCTGCGTACAGGAGCAAGAAAAGGCTCAACCCACGCCAAATCTCGCCGCCGAAAACAACACAAGCGGAAGTGAGCGAAGTGGCGCTTGCGCCAAGTTCCGAACGGAGCGCAGTGAAGATGAAGTCAACACAAGCGGAAGTGAGCGAAGTGGCGCTTGCGCCAAGTTCCGAACGGAGCGCAGTGAAGATGAAGTCAACACAAGCGGAAGTGAGCGAAGTGGCGCTTGCGCCAATTTGCTACCACTCACTTTACTCGGCTAAAGTTTTTTCTTAGGTATTCGTGATGCTGCAAGTTTTCTGTGCTAGACTCTATCGGCAGCAAGATTATGTATGAATTTGTTCTAAGGTAGGAGAAAAATGGAGACAGGAAATCAGTTAAAGCGAAAATACGGACTCTTGATGACCTTTGCTATGGTTACAGGTACCGTAATTGGTAGTGGGATATTCTTCCGTAACGAAACCATATTAGCGACCGTTGGTAACGACATGTGGACAGGGGTCATGGCATGGGTTATTGGTGGTCTTATTACCCTCAACATTGCCTATGTATTTGCAACCCTTGCTGTACGTAACCCTGAACAGGCAGGACTGGTGGGTCTCTCTGAATACTTGGTAGGTAGGAAGTATGGCTATGCCTTCGGATGGTTTCTTGCGACTATCTTCTTCCCATCGCTGACAGGTGTACTAGCCTGGGTGTCGGCACGCTTTACCGTAGTTCTTTTCGGTTGGGACGCTGACCCTTCCTTTAGTGGTTACACCTACATGATTGCTCTGTTCTATCTAGTTGCAGTGTATGCAATGACAGTATTGAGTCCGAAGCTTGCTACACGCTTCCATATTTCATGCGCAGTCCTAAAGGTAATTCCGCTCATCCTTATGGGTGTAGTGGGTACCATAGTAGGACTTGCTAACGGTACGACTTTAGATAACATGCGCAGTGTTTCTGACTATGTTCCTGCAGCAGCGGGATATCTAGCAGCAAATCCCTTCTTTGTGGCTCTGGTAGCAACGATATTTGCCTACATTGGCTGGGAAGCAGTGCTCAATATTGCAAGTGAAGTGAAGAATCCAAAGCGCAATCTACCCATTGCACTAGTTGGTGGTATGTTGGTGATTATCACCATCTACGTATCTTACTTTGTGGGTATCTTTAGTTCGGCACCCCTTGACCAAATCGCAGGCGCTGGCGGTGTATTGGTTGCCTTCGAAAGCAGATTTACAGAATTTGCAGGCACTGCACTCTTTGTCTTTGTAATCATTTCTTGTCTGGGAACACTCAACGGTCTTATGATTGGTGGCCAGAAAACCTTCTATGCGCTTGCAACGAAAAAGAAGGGCTTTAATCCTGATTTGTTCTCGCAGGTTGACCGTGTGACAAACATGCCTAATAATTCGGCATCACTCTTCCTGCTCGCAGTTGCTGCCTGGATGGTTATCTTTGGCGCAAATAGTGCAGGTTGGTACGGAGACTTCTTCCTCACCATAAGCGGGGAGAGGGTAGCAACCTTTGATATTGCAGGACTTGTACCAATTACACTCAACAGTTTCTTGATTCCAGTGTTTATCATGACCATGATTAAGCAAAAGGATATGCACTGGTTTAATCGCTTTGTAGCGCCGGCTGCAGCAACAATAGGTGCGCTCTTCCTTATCTACGCCGTGTTCTACAATCAGGCAGGTGCGGCACTGTTCTATCTAGGCTTCTTTGCAATAACAATGACTGTAGGATTCCTCTACTACAATCACAAGAAGGCAAAGGGTGGCGACAGTGATAATGATGGTGAAGCTCTGGCAGAAGCTGCTGGAACAAAGGGGTAATTAAAGTTTCGCAAGCCTTTAAATACTTAGCTTGTAGGCCGAACATTAATAGATAGAAATTGAAAGGAGCCTAGTTCAAACCAGGCTCCTTTTTTTGGTCTTATGTTACCTGTTTTATTTGTTGCGATTTACTCGGTAGAAGCCACTGCAGCAATACACTTTAATGCCCTTTGCCTCAACTTCATCCATAAGCAAGTTCATACCAACAGCATCACTGGCAATATGGCCTGCAATGATGACGTTGATATTATGCTTCTCGGCCAGCTTGCGGTGTGATTCTGGAATATGCATCATAACCATGGTGCTTACTCCTAGGCGGCTTAGACGCTCGTAAACATCTTCAGAGCCACTCGTGCCACCAGTCATGTCTACAACAACCTTACCAGCGCGCATCTTGTCGCTACCTAGAAGAACCTTAGGTCCCGCATTGATAGGTACCTGTTGGGCATACTCAGGAATTTCCTTAATAGCAGCAACAACATCACCTAGAGTTTCTGGTGCCTTTTCATCCAAGTGCTTTTGTAGGAATGTTGCGACCATATTATCGGTAGGTGTGTGAACGCTAAGCATTGCAAAATCTAATAATTTAGCTGCATCAACAGGGCGATTATGATTGAGAGGCCAAATGCTGCGGTCAACTTCGCTAATGCGCTTTGCCATCATGCCTTCTGCAGCTGAAATCGGTACACCTAGGTCACTCAGCAGGTCTTCCTGCATTTTCATGAGCTCTGCCAGGCCACCCAATGCCTTACCTTCAGGATGGTGTGACCAAATCAAGTCAATGCTTTCACCCTTTTCACGCAGGCGGTCAGCTAACAGGATTTCGCCAACTTCCATGTCAACACCAATCAGGAGACCTTTGATTTCTTGGTCAAGGTCACCAGTTAGTATTTTTGAGTCTGCATAAGGATTAGTCAATTTATCCTGGTCAAACTCCTTCTTTTTGTCATCATCAAGCGCTTCAAATTCTTCTTTTGCTAGGCGTAGCACTCTGTCTACAGCCTCTTTACCGCGTGGATCATTTTCGATACCACGCTTTATTGCTAGCTCAAATAGTTCTCCTAGCTTCAAGGCAATCACTCCTTATGTCTCGTTATGTTTCGGTTTCAAAATTGCGTACTTAGAACCTAGTCATTATACCTCTTTGCCTCTTTCGCCCTTAAATAATGTACCGCTTGCTAGAATGTGTTTAAAACATGAAGAATATATGGTATAAATAAGAAGCAGCCTTTAGTTTAGAAACGTGCGGTTCTGATTGGGAGGTGCGCATAATGGAAAAGCGGAAAAGGTCAATCTTTCCCATTATTCTTGGTGTAGCGATGTTGTTTTTGGCTTGCTTCGCTGTATCTGTCTGGTTGGTAGGAATCTTTGCTGTCAACAATTTCGCGCTTATAAAAGATGAAGCAGATCAAGCTATGTCACAAGTTAACGTGGCTCATATTTTGGCGTCATCGGGATATAAGCCTCAGAGCAAAATAAGGCTGGGTGAACTTATAGAGCCCAGTTTGCCAAAAGATACCATAACAGCAACCCTAGGCGAATCTGTTGTGGTGGGCGATGTGTATTTTGAAGTGAGCCCCAGTAGAGCAGTTGTCCGTGACCCCAATGCGGCAGCTAGTGTTGATGTGTCAATCATTAATAACTCTCATGAGGCAATAGTTTTGCCTATGGAGACTGCTTGGTCTGCCTTTTGTCCAGAAGGCACAGCGCTTGAATATACTTGGGATACTTGGAATTCGCAGTATGAAAATGCTGATGGCTCTTGGGAAGAATCAAATGATTTGACTGCTATGGAGAAGCAAGGAGTGATTGCTCCAGGCTCTGCCTATCAAGTAACACTCATGTTTCATGGTTATGATGGTGAGGTTGCAGATGCGCTTATTGTTTTAACAGAATTCAATGAAATCCTTGATGATGTAGCACGTATCTTCTGGTGTTTTGAAGCAGGGGAGAGCAATATCTATTAGTATGTATAGACGCAGCAATTTAGTAAGTACTGTAAGCTGCCAGCAATTTTTACATACTAATAGAGCAGGAAGACTTTAATGAGTAGAGCCGAAGTGCAAAATCAAATACAGAATAATCGTAAATTTATGCATTGCCCACCCTTTGAGGGTGCTATGGATGAGAGCGACCAGAAAAAAGGATTAACTCATCCACCACATGCGAAATCGCTGACAGATATTCAGAGCAGTGCTGAAGTTATTACCTTGCCAGACTTTGATGATGTGGTACTGCACGATAGCTATACGCAATTATTGGATACGCGTCGCAGTAGACGTGCCTACTTTGCTGATGAGACTATGGCTCAAGCACAACTTGCCTTCATGCTATGGAGCGCTATTGGCATTCAGGATTTTCGAGGTCCAAATGATGCAGCATCCTTGCGTCCTAGTCCCAGTGGTGGGGCACGTCACCCCTTTAACTTATACATTTCTGTGCGTAATGTCGAAGGTCTTGAGCCAGGACTCTATCTTTATTTACCTCTTGAGAATGTAGGCAAAAAACGTGTTGCGATTGCTCATGTTGCCAGCCTTGCAGAAGATGCCGACAGCTATACAGAGAAAATTACTCATATGATGGCGGGTCAAAAGTGGACTGCGCGTGCAGCAGCAGTTATCATTGCAACTTGCAGTGCCTACCGTGCAGAATGGCGCTACTCGAGCGCCTCACATAGAGTTATGCTAATTGACCTAGGACATCTAGGACAAAATCTAATGTTAAGTGCAACTTCAATGGGGCTGGGTAGTTGCTGTTTGGCAGCCTTTAATCAAAAAGTTTGCGATGAAGCCTTGGGTGTTGATGGCCTAGAGGAATATACCGTCTATGCGCTCTCTGTAGGTAAGGCCAGAGATTAGCAGCCATATAGGCGAGTCAGTAAGTCCATGGCACAGAGATTTCATGCGGTCTATGCAGGCACTATGCTTGCGTGACAAATAATTAGAAACATTTGTTACACTATTCGCTGTTGTTGCATGTTCATGACTCTAGTAGAATGGTTGTAACTATTTTGTTGTGCTTTATACGTACGATATGGGGAAGATTTATATGAAGCTGATACGTGCAGTAGTGGATTCGTTCAAAAGCAGGAAAACTAGACCGAGGGCAATTATCTGGCTCGGGACGGTTTTGACTGCGCTTATGCTCGTAGTTGCCTTAGGTGTTAGTGTTACTACTACCTATTGGTTCTGCGCAGCAGTATGTCACTATCCACAATGGGATACAGTGACCTCTTACGATAATTCAACTCACACAGGCGTTGCCTGTATTGCTTGTCACAAGCAACCAGGTGGAGACCCTGTTTCTTTCCTCCTCTTTAAGGTTGAAGCTCTCCTAAAGATGCCGCCATCAATTGCAAGAACGGCAGAGATGCCCCTTAATCCCTTGAGTGATCTTGCTATGAACCCCGTGAAGCAGCCCAGTAAATACTGTACTCAGTGTCACAGGCTAGAAAATCGCGGTGGACTTGATGCACGCGGCGAACCCAGCACAAGCCCTGGAATCATCATGGATCACTGGGTACACACCGATTTGGGCATTACCTGTACTGCCTGTCACAACCGTGTAGGTCACTACCAGGGTGGCGACTGGGTGAATGTGCATGAACCCACAGAGTATGCTCCTGGTAGATATCATAATGTCATGCATGATGACTTCATGCTAATGACCGCCTGCTATCGTTGTCATCGCTTTGGTGAAGATGATGGCCAAATCGTAAGCACTCCTTACCCAATCGGAGACTATCCGGGTGCAACAGGTGAATGTGCGATTTGTCATACGCAAAACTTCAACCTACTTCCTGATAATCACCTGCAATCTCGCTTTGTAGAGGATATTCACGGCCCTTGGTATATGGAGATTTCGCAAAGTGTACAAGAGTTTGTTGATGGTCCACTTAAGACTTACAATGATCTAGTTGATAAGGGTTATGACATAGATACTCTTGGAGTACGTGCGCTTCAAGGTGTGCCTAGTGTTCGCGCTATTAACTACTGCTATACCTGTCATACAACAAGGTTCTGCGATGACTGCCATGGCGGAATCGCGATGCCTCATCCTGCTGGTTATACTATGCAGCCACACATTGATGATGCAACCAGTAACCCAGATTCATGCGGGATTTGTCATGTGACATCACCCATAAATAACACACCTGTTGCTGCGGGCTCACTGGCGGGAACAACAGGTGCGGATACCTGTAGTGCTTGTCACCACAGAGAAGAATACATTCCAGGATGGACTTTTGACCCCAATGTAAACTGGGAATGGATTCAGCATGCTGAGGCTGCTGATGCAGTTGGCGGAGACAGCTGCATGCAGTGTCACGATGTAAGATACTGCGAAGCTTGCCATGTGAACTTCGACAGAGATGAACTGGCAAGATGGCAAAGCAGAGGCAATCCTTAGGATTTCCTCTATAAGTAACAAGCAAAACACCCTGGTTTTCGCCAGGGTGTTTCTTTTTGATATCTAAGGGTTCTGTTGAAAGAATTCAACTTGCTGCTTAACTGCTGCAATTCTGCGCCTGCGCAATTCGGCCTTAAGATAATCAACTTTCAAATTTTGATAATCGGGGATGTCTCTGGCCTGTATCCCATTACAAATATCAAAGGTCTGCAGGGCGCATTCTCTCATAATTCTCCAGCGATGCTTGTCCTCTGGCACTCTAAAGCAATTCGCTGTTCTGTCTGACGAATCATCTGCTCTACAGACTTCCAATAAGTCAATTAGTTGCTGTTTGTAATCTGCTCTAAAGCCACTGGTAATAGAGGCAATCATATCGACCCACTTTTTAACACTCATACCTTCAAATAGGTAGCGCATGCGCATGTGATATTTAACAGCCAGCTTACACAGCTTTTTTGTGCGCGAATTGAACTTTCGCTGACTAAGGAATCTGCGCAAGTAGTCAAGGGCTTGCTCATCATCATGTGAGACATGGCGATTCAACTCGTGCTTTCGCGCGTAAGATACTGGCTTATAAATGTCATGATAGGTGATTGCTATTTTTATGGCAGAGTCTTTGCCACGTGCTGAATCGAGAGCAGCAAGCACATGTCCGAAAGTTGTTTTAGCGCTGTGATACTGTGGATTTTCTGTGCAGTTAGCCAGTAGTTCTAGTTCCGGATAGAGTACCGCCAGTGCACCCCATTCATGCAGATAATTCAAAAATGTAGCAGAGTCATATCCAGCAGACAGTGCGCGAATAAATTCATTGTCGATTCTTTCGCGGCTCAGGTGGTCTAGCATCCCGCTTGTAACCATACCTTCAATCAACAGTACCGTCTCGTGAGCAACTTCAAAGTTTAGCTGCGCAGCAAGACGTGCACATCTCATAATGCGTAAAGGATCTTCAGAGAATCCGATACCCACGTGGCGCAATATGCCCTCTTTGCAGTCCTGTAGGCCTTTGCCAGTGGGGTCAAGCAGCTCGCCACTTGCTTCATCAAAATACAAGGCATTGATGCTGAAATCACGTCTTTGAGCGTCTTCTTCTAGGGTGACATCAGAAGAAAGGTCGAAGACAAAGTCAGTATGTTTATTACCCGACTTCATTTCGCGACGAGCTAGGGCATATTCTTCTTGTGTTTCAGGGTGAAGAAATACGGGGAAGGCTGCCCCAACCTGCTTAAAACCGTGTGCCAGCATTTGCTTGGCTGTTCCGCCTACAACCACATAGTCCTTATCGTATGAAGCTTGTGCGCTAATTAAGCTTTCGAACCCGTTTGACGGCGGCAGTTTACGACCTAGGTCTCCTAGGACCTTGTCGCGCACATATCCACCCACAAGATAAGATTTCATACCTTCATTATAGCTTTTACAGCAGCTCATCATGCGACAAGGCCAGAGTAATAGAGTGAAGCAAAGCAATAGGGGTAAAGTGGTGATTTCAACAAAGCAAGGCAGTTCAAGTACAGTTTTATCATTTCTTAACTTGCTATAATTAAGTGTTTCACTCCTGCTTCTTGTAGGATTGGCTGCCATTTAGAAGGGAAACATTATGCCACAGGAATTTATCCGTATTGTAGGTGCTCGTGAAAATAATCTACGCAATATCAACCTGAATATCCCTAAGCATAAAATCACTATTTTTACAGGAGTTTCAGGTAGCGGCAAATCATCTATTGTGTTTGACACAATCGCGCAGGAGGCAGGCCGCCAGCTCAATGAAACTTTCAGTAGTTTTACTAGGCTATATATGCCACGCTACAGTCAACCAGCAGCAGATAGTATCGAAGGTTTGGCTACCGCCATTACCATTGACCAGAAGCGTCTTGGGGGCAATGCGCGCTCAACTCTAGGCACCATTACCGACATCAACCCCTTGTTCCGCGTGCTCTTTTCGCGCTACAGTACACCAAAGATTGGTTATGCAAATGCCTTTTCGTTTAATGACCCTCTGGGCATGTGTCCACAATGTGAGGGCATAGGAAAGGTGCTGACTCTTGATTTGGAGGCAGCTCTCGACTTAGAAAAGTCCCTTGATGAAGGTGCAATCTTGTTGCCAGGATATAAGCCAGGTGGCTGGTTTTGGAAGTTTGTTGTCAATAATGGTGGCTTTGATGCAGCAAAGAAAGTCAAAGATTATAGTGAAGAAGAATTCCATCGCCTCGTATATGCAGATGCTGAAAAAGTTAAAGTAAAGCTAGCTGATGGCGAGATGAATACAAGCTATGAAGGTCTTGTTCCTACTTTTATTCGTAAAAACATTAAATCTGAATATGAAAAGTCAGAATCAACCGTCAAAAAGATGGAACAATTTACAAAATCAGAAACTTGCCCACTTTGTCAGGGTAAGCGCTTTAGCCAGCGTACACTCGAGGCAAAAATTAACGACTACAACATCTATGACTTGACCAATATGCAACTAACAGACCTGTTGTTAGCACTGGATAACCTTGATGAAAACCCCGCGCAGAACCCCATTACCCAGAGTATTGCTCAGCGAGTCCAGAACCTTATTGATATCGGACTGGACTACGTTACCTTAGATCGTGAAACGGCAACGCTTTCTGGTGGAGAATCACAGCGCGTCAAGATGGTAAAGCATCTGTCGAGCAGTCTGACAGGTCTTTGTTACATCTTTGATGAGCCCAGCATTGGCCTGCATGCACGCGATGTACATCGCTTGAATGAATTACTTATAAAATTGCGTGATAAGGGTAACACAGTACTTGTAGTCGAGCATGACCCTGATGTTATGAAGATTGCAGACTACATTGTTGATATGGGACCTCATGCAGGTAGTCATGGTGGACAGGTTGTATTTGAGGGCAGTTTCGAGCAACTGCAAAAAGCAGAAACTCTGACAGCTCAATTCTTAAATCAAGATGGCGACATCAAGGCAAATCCTCGTCCAGCGAAAGATTTCATAGAAAGTACTGCGAGCAGCCTGCATAATCTAAAAGATGTGGCTTTGCGTGTACCTGCAGAGCTCCTGACCGTTGTCACTGGTGTTGCGGGGTCAGGAAAGAGTAGTTTGGTAAACGAAGTTTTTGCAAAGCAACATGATGAACTTGTTTGTATAGATCAGCGTCCTATAGCTGCCAATGCGCGCAGCAATTCTGCCACCTTTACGGGCATCATGGATCGTATCAGAAAGCTCTTTGCAGACGAAAACGGCGTCAATGCAGGGCTTTTTAGCTACAACTCTGAAGGAGCTTGCCCTATGTGTAAGGGGACAGGCAGCATTGAAATTAACTTGTCGTTCATGGATACCCTCAGCCAGGTTTGTCCTGAATGCAAGGGTAAGCGCTACAAGAAAGAAGTGCTGGACTACCTATACAAAGAGATTAATATTGTTGATGTAATGGACATGACCATCGCTGATGCCTTAGACTTTTTCGATGATAAGTCCATTAAGAGTAAGCTCAAGGGTATACATGATGTAGGTTTGGCTTATATGACCTTAGGACAACCACTCTCGACCTTATCGGGCGGGGAGTGTCAGCGCTTGAAGCTGGCAAAAGAACTTCGCAAAAAGGGTGGTATTTACGTACTGGATGAACCAACTACTGGCTTACATATGAGTGATACGCAAGTCATCATCGATAATCTGAATCAGCTAGTAGACCAGGGCAATACCGTGATAGTGATTGAGCACAACTTTGATATCATTCAAAGTGCTGACTGGATTGTGGACATGGGGCCAGATGGCGGTTCAGGCGGAGGAAGGATACTTTACGAGGGTCCACTTGCAGGACTTAAGGATTGCAAAGAATCTGTCACAGCAAAGTATCTATAGATTAGTAAGAAAAGTGAACAATGAAGATAGTGCACATTGAACTATATAGTAGGGAATAGAGGACTAGTTATGAAGCGAATACTCAAGAACATTCTTGCAGTTGCCCTGTGCTTGCTACTCACTTTGATTTTTGTAGCCTGTACAGAAGAAGAGTTTGACCAGAATAATCCTGCAACAACCGAATCTGCAGAGACCGAGACCCTTGATGCAGAAGCACCGCCTTATGTTGAGACACCTGCCTTTCAGCAGATTGATGCACGTGCAGCAATGCAGATGATAATTGAGCACCCAGACGCAATAATTCTTGACGTACGCACGGAGGAAGAGTTTGCGGAAGGGCACATACCTGATGCAGTGCTCATACCTGACTACGAATTGTCTGCCAGGGCAGCAGATGAGCTGCCTAACAAAGATGCACTTATCCTCATCTACTGTCGTAGCGGACGCAGAAGTGTTGATGCTTCACACATCCTAGTTGATCAGGGCTATACGCAGGTTTATGAATTTGGAGGAATTCAGAGCTGGCCCTTCGAGGTTGTTGTTCCCTAGTGTGTTAAACTCAAAAGTAATGGACACGCCTGTATTAAGCTTGAATAATAGCTTAAATCTTGCAGAAATGAATAGGGAAATTGCATGAGCATAGACGACAATCAAGGTAATAAGGGTATGCCTCAAAACGATGTCAATCAAAAAGGCAGCTGTCAATATGGATGTGCTGAAGATTCTTGCCAGCATCCTTATGACGCAAGTCTTGTAATCGTAACAGGCATGTCGGGGGCTGGGCGCTCGCGCGCTTTAGCTTCGTTGGAAGATTTCGGCTATTTCTGTGTGGACAATCTCCCTCCGCAAATGATTCCACAGATTGCGCAACTTGCAGAAATTGATAATCCCCACTTCTCTCGTATAGCTGTGGCTTGTGATATTCGTGGTGGCAAGCTCTTTGATTCGTTGCTAGATACGCTTGAAAGTGATGACTTTACTACTCCGCATGCTTTATTGTTTCTAGAAGCCAGCGACAAGGTTCTTATCAATCGTTACAAAGAGTCTCGTCGTAGACATCCTCTTGAGGATGGTCAAACCAGCCTGAAGCGTGCAATCGAACTAGAGCGTGAAATACTGGAGCCACTACGTGCGCGACGCGCCAACAAAGTCATTGATACTAGTCTGCTTCGTGCAAGCGAATTGCGTGGCCGTATCCAGAGCGACTTTATAACCAATGAGGTAGCGCAGGAGTTATCCATCATGGTGAACTCATTTGGTTTCAAGTATGGAGTTCCTGCAGATGCTGACATTGTCTACGATGTGCGCTTTTTGCCTAATCCTTATTGGGACCCTGATTTGCGACCTCTGAGTGGTATGGATGAGAAAATCAGCCAATTTGTTTTAAGTAGATCTGAGACACAGGATTTCTTAGATAAGTGGATTAATCTTTTGCTTACAACCATTCCTCACTACATTTCAGAGGGTAAATTGGCACTTAATATCTCTATTGGGTGTACTGGCGGAAGACATCGCAGCGTTGTGCTATCAAGAGAAACAACAAAGCTTCTTAAGGATGCGGGATATCAAGTCACAAATATGCACCGCGACATTCTTCGTGATGCCGAACAATATGATTACTAATCAGAGGGTTTTGCTATGAATAATTGCAGCGAGAATCTGAATGAGCATAAGTTAGTTGCTCTAGGGGGCGGTACAGGACTTCCCCTAGTTTTGCTGGCAGCTCGAACTTTAGGAATACTTCCAACTGCTGTAGTGACTATGGCAGATGATGGAGGCTCGACAGGTAGGCTTCGCCGAGAACTGTCGATGCTGCCTCCTGGGGATGTGCGCAATTGCTTAACAGCACTTGCTTCGCCAGAGCGAGCCGAAATTGCCCGCTTGACGAACCATCGCTTCGATGAAGGTGAGGGCATCGCAGGACATTCCTTAGGTAATCTTATGTTGGCAGCTGCCACTGATGATTTGGGTTCTTTTGAGCAAGCAGTAAAACTATTTGAAGATATGTTACAGGTGCAAGGACGTGTCCTGCCTTCGACACTTGAAGACTTAACCCTGCACGGCTTTGACCGAAGCGGGGAAGAGATATACGGACAAGCATCTTTGACTTGCAGTCCAAGAGCGATTGCGGAAGTAGAGATTAATCCAAAGAACGTTACTGCCAATAGGGAAGCAGTGGACGCACTCCTTCAGGCAGACTCCATCATTATTGCGCCAGGGTCGCTATTTACTAGCATCATTCCAAATCTGCAAATTCCCGACATTAGTGCTGCGATTAATCAGAGTAAGGCTCGTGTGATTTATTGCTGCAACATCGCTAATATGAAGGGAGAGACTGCCAATTACACGGCATGGGACTACATCGTGACCTTGGAGCGCTATGGCCTGAAGGACAGAATCGATGCAATCTTGCTGCCCTATAGCATGCACGACGAAGAAAGCGTTCAACGTTTAGAAGCAAAGGGCATTCAGGTTGTGACAACAGCACTTGTTTCTGCAGATGCTCGCCAGCGTCATGATGAACACAAGCTAGCTTCGGCACTGCCAGCTCTAATTCAGCCCTCATGTCAACCTGCCTCAGATGATGCTGCAGGTGCATTAGCCAATAGTCAGAATGGCAATCAGGATGAGGCTAGATATGCATTAGGCAATCAGCCTGTCGAAGAGACAGACAACTAACATGTCCTTTACTGCTGAGGTTCGTGATGAACTATCCCGTCTTGAGCAGGCACGAGAATGCTGCAATAAAGCAGAGCTCTCTGCATTGCTTCGTCTGGACGGAACAATAACACGCACCGGTAATAATCAGTATCGCCTAGAGGTAGCAACAGAGAATGCTCAAGTGGCTCGACGCATCATCAAGCTGATTAGACGCTTGTATCAGCTTAAAACAGAGCTTACAGGGCGCAGAAGCGTACTGCATAAGGCCAATAATTACCTTATCACCATTCCTAATCAGCCAAATCTCATAGGAGTATTGGAAGAACTGGGGCTAGCGGGTAGCGTTTATTTGGGCGGAGGTATAGAACCAACACTCATCAGGCGCGAATGTTGTGCTATGGCATATCTTAGAGGAGCATTCCTAGGCGCAGGCTTCATAGCAAGCCCTCAGGGTGACTTCCATTTTGAAATTCGCACTCACACGCAGAGTCTAGCAGAAGAGTTATCCGTTCTCATGGGACGCTTTACTATTGATGCGCGCGTTATATCAAGGCGAGGAGCCTGGACAGTTTACCTGAAGGGTGCTGAACCTATCATCAATTTTTTGGCACTAGTAGGTGCACATAATGCGCTTTTAGAGACAGAAAATGTTCGCATCATCAAGTCATATCGTAATGATGTTAATCGTCGGGTAAATGCAGAGATAGCAAATCAGGCAAAGGCAAGTGAAGCAGCCTTGTCCCAATTGCAAGATATCAAACTAATAGAAAGCAAGGTAGGTCTAGACTCATTAGCGCCAGCACTAGCAGCTTTTGCCCGTCTGCGCTTGCAAAATCCCGACCTATCCTTAAGAGAATTGGGGGAGGCATCAGACCCTCCCTTATCAAAATCAGCAGTAAATCATCGTATGAGAAGACTGTCAGATAAGGCAAACAAAATTCGCTTTGAGAGTACACTGGAGAGCTAAGTCCGACACTAAATTTGCAAGAAGTAAGTGCTGTGCGTAGCTCAGTATGCCCCATTGCTCACGCAAAATGGCACCATTCTTAACCCCTTAAGATGCTCCCAAGAAGAACTTGAGGGTAACAAAATGGCAAACATGCTTCTTGCGTTCCCCGATGTGTTCGCCTTAGGGCTATCATTGTGCTGTGTGTGAAACTGTGTTTCATGCTTTGTTGTGACTGCGCTACCAGAGATAAGTGCGTAGTTATATATGTAGGCGACGGAGATAAGGATAGAGATGGACATCGAACAATTAGTCAATCGCATTGAAGAGCTAATTGACTCGTCGAAGGCCGTACCATTGTCAAACAGCAAGATGGTTGATCCTGATGCTGTTTATGACATCATAGATGAAATTCGCAGCCAGTACCCAGAAGACCTGAAGCAGGCTCGCTGGATTGTGAAACAGCGCCAGGAAATGACTGAAGAGGCAGAACGTGAAGCCAATCGCATTCTTGAGGAAGCTCAAGAACGTGCTCGTGAGCTAGTTGCCGATACTCAAATCGTGCGTGAAGCAGAGGCAAGGGCTCACGAAATCATGGAAGAGGCTCGTGCGAATGAGCGTGAGATTCGCCTAGGTGCAGAAGACTATGCTGATGAGATGCTTGCTAATCTTGAGGTAAACATGAGTAAGCTGCTTACTTCAGTTCAGCGTGGTCGCGATCGCCTGCAAGGAAAGAATATACAAAGATAGTACATTTCTAAAACAGTAAGGTATACAGAATATGAGCATTCTGATTGATTTGCGCTCCGTCATCGATGAAGGTGTCGGAGCGTCTTCAACGATAAAAGGAAATACTGCAAGTGTTGACACAAAAGATAGCGACCTGGTTAATCTAGAGCTAGGAGCCATACACTTTTGCTGCACAGCTCCGATTGAATATGAAATAAGCTTCATCAATGCAGGGGAGTGCATCCAGGCATCAGGAAAGGCTCACGCTGACTTAAGCACTGCCTGTGTACGCTGTCTGCGGGATTTCGATTTTGGTCTTGATGCTAGTCTGGAAGAAACTTATTTTTTCAAGCCCAGCGAAGACGAGCATGGCGAACCTTATCCCCTTATTGATGAGAGCGAGAAGGTCGATATTGAGCCCTTGTTGCGCGAAGCTTTGCTTGTGGAGGCCCCCTTTGCACCTATCCATGACGTTGATTGTCAGGGACTCTGTGTTAAGTGCGGGAAAGACCTCAATGAAGATGATTGTGATTGCGGCAATGAGCCCGATGACAGCCATCCTTTTGCCCAGTTAAAAGATTTAGTTCAATAGCCTACAAGTACACTACATAAGGCATTAAAAAAGCTGTGGAGTTTGTCCACAGCTTTTTAGTTTACAGAACTCAGCGACGGGTCATTGCTATGAAGGCAGCAAAGCACCTCTCAGTTTATCGGCTCTCGTAACTTCTTGAAATAATGTAGTTCCCCTGCGCATCGTAATAGCGAACTGTCAAAGTTAGGTTTTCTAGCTCCATCATGTCCGCAAAGCCGCGTGCTAAATTTTCGTACATTTCAACATTAGAAGGGAACTCAAGGAACGGGGTTGCGAATTCGAGTAGCTCGTCTGCACTGGGACCTGATCCAAAAGTGTACACATAGATAAACTCATTGTCGCCCGCTTCAAAGTCTACTGTTGCCCCAGGACCTAAATCCTCAAGGTGTTCCTGCGAGGCTTCATAAAGCATTTCGCGATTCTCATCAATGAAGGTCTGTACAGGATTATAGTCAGACTCGTCAGGCTCATCATCAGTGCAGCCTACGGTAAGTGCTGTAAGACCTAGCATAAGTAGCACACTCAGAATAAGTAACAATACTCTTTTTGACATAGAAAAACCTTTCTTCCTTAACAGGATGATTGCATATTCCCCTAGTCAGTGTAGCGCAATAGGGGGTAATCTTGCATCTTTTTACAGGAAAGCATCCATGAACCCCGGAAGTCTCTGCTACAGTGTACTTAGTAAACAAATGCAATTCGCAGAAGGGGGTTACAAGCAATGACAGCAGCAAGCAATACGATTTTTGTCAACAAGTACACTAATGGAATCCTTGACCCAGATGCACCAATGTTAGGACCTGTTAAACCAGGGGGTAGAATCATTGCCCACACAGCACCAGGATGCTGGGGGCCTATGCTGACCCCAGAATTGCGCGGCGGTCACGAAGTTACCATGCCCGTGTATGTAGAAGGGGCAGAACCAGGGGATGCCGTAGCACTTAGCATTGAGTCAATCACGGTAACCTCAGACGCTAGCTCTTCAGGAACTGACGCGGCTCTAGAAGGCTGTTTCAATGCGGATCCCTACGTGGCAAAGCTCTGTCCATCCTGCGGGGAAGCCTCGCCAGAGACCGAAGTAAAAGGTACAGGCAAAGATGCCATATTATGCAAAGCCTGTGGCGCAGCAGCAGCAAGTTTCGATATGGCACACGGCTATACCATGGCCTTTAACAAGGAAAGAACAATAGGTATCACCGTAGGTGCTGTGATTGCAGAGGCCCTGGCAGAAGATGCAGCTACAGTAATGGATATCCCGGCAGAGTCCGTCCAAAACCCCTCAGTGGTCTTGGCTAACAGTGACCTGCAAGGCGTAGTGACGCGCATGAGACCCTTCCTGGGGCAGTTGGGTACGACTCCCTCATTGCCTTTCCCTGATTCGCACAATGCAGGTGATTTTGGCGAGTTCCTAGTGGGAGCTTCGCACGATTATGCTAAGACAGCAGAGGAGCTGGCACATAGAACTGATGGACACATGGACATCAATAAGGTGCGTGCAGGCGCAACTCTTATCTGCCCCGTAAAGGTAGAGGGTGCAGGAGTTTACCTGGGAGATGCCCATGCCATGCAGTCAGACGGAGAAATCGCAGGACATACCACTGATGTAGCAGCGGTGACTGTGTTACGCGTAGAGCTTATCAAGGGACTAAAGATTGACGGGCCTATTCTATTGCAAGTACCCGAAGATTTACCCTTCTTGGCAAAGCCGCTTACGATGAACGAATTTGAGCAAGCTGTTTCTATCTTGCAAAACTCAGGAGCAACAGATGATGCTCTTATAGAAGACAGTATGCCTATTGCTTTTGTAGGTACAGGAGCCAACCTAAATATTGCCATAGACAATGGCATGCAGCGCGCAGCAGACCTTCTGGGCATTAGTTTTGATGAGGTGCGCAACAGGGTAACCATAAGCGGAGGCATAGACATAGGACGCGCCCCAGGCACTGTCACTGTGACCTTACGTGTACCTATGGAGCTGTTAGATAGCGAAGAATTGGCACAGATGCTGATGGAAAAGTATCCATCAATTTAGTATAGATTGAGCAATCTGCACAAGACAATCTGTATGGATTTGGATGTCAATCAGCTGCAAGATAAGCAGAAATGAAAAATGCTGTGGGCAAAATCGCCCACAGCATTTTTAAAGAGTAAATGTAAGGTGAATCTTATCGACCAGAGAAGCTTTCTGCAATAAGGAAGTCGCCATCTGCATCATAGTAGCGAACAGTTACTACAAGGTCATCTATTCCCATCTCGTTACCCATTTCGGTAGCGAGCAATTCGTATACTCCAGCCGAAGTATCAAGCACTACCTCAAGAATCTCAATCAGACCCTCGCTAGGGAAGTCTCCGTAAGTATAAACATAGATAAATTCGTCAATTCCTGCTTCAAAATCCACTGTTGCGCCGTCACCCATGGTTGCAAGAAGTGGTGCGGATGCTGCTTCAAGGTCACCACGATTTTCATCAATGAATGTTTGAACAGGATTGTCGACAGCTACATCTTGAGTTGTTGTTTCACCATTGTCGTAGCCATTTTCCTCTTCAGCGGGGTTGCTGCATCCTACTGCAAACGCAAGAGCAAGCATCATGCTTAGAGTCAAAATAATTACCTTCTTTAACATGTGATTCCTTTCAGTTGGACCAAAGTACTCCATTTTCAGGTACCGATAATAGCATTCATCTGTGAATCTTGCGAACTGTCACATTGGATTAGTGACGCTAAACCGTTGCCGCTAAACTACTTCAATTGCTGGACGCACTCCGCTGCAATTCGATATCATTAAGGGCGGGCTTTTCAGCCCATTTTTAGATTGACTGTAGATTACAGCAGTAGCACTAACGACAGAGAGGGAGTTGACGTGACTGAAGTTAAGCGCGTTTACGGCTTTGGTAAGAATGCTGACGGTAGTAATAATACCGAAGGCAACAAAGACATGAAGTTTGTCCTAGGTGGCAAAGGTGCAAATCTGGCCGAGATGGCCAACATGGGATTACCCGTGCCCCCTGGATATACCATTACCTGTCAGGCCTGTGTCGAATACTACGACGCAACTCCTGCTGCTTATCCTGCTGGATTGCAGGAAGAAATTGACCGCTACACTGCTCAACTGGAAGAAAAGATGGGTAAGAAGCT
>Ga0123355_10004358_pt1 | contig 20578 bp, 16 predicted proteins | sample TergutEmb28metaG_3_FD_89872 | JGI IMG/M metagenome (GOLD analysis project Ga0123355, IMG submission 89872) | Embiratermes neotenicus P1 segment gut microbial communities from Petit-Saut dam, French Guiana - Emb289 P1 | ecosystem: Host-associated > Arthropoda: Insects > Digestive system > Gut ...
ATGAAGATGGAACCGATAGTGAGTTCCGAAACGTCGGCAATTAGAACTCAGACGCCGGGGAATTACCCAAAAAGGAATAAATTACATTTAGAACACGGCGAAAGCTTAAAAACAAGATTAATAATTTCAAGTCTAAACTCGCACAGCATTGCTAGAATAAGGCCATTCTTTCTGTAAGATGGAAAATATCATTCAGATCCTTCACTTTAGTAAGCAGCGTATCCATTTAGCCCACACCATGGACAAGTTTAACTTCTGTGAAGGAACTAAAAGAGGAAGTCAGCTGAACGACAAACATTATATACAACCAAACAGATTTTAGAAACCATCTTAGATATCGAACCGCATAACACAAGATAATACGCCTTTCCCTCCTGCTCTGCCCACCCCAACCCTAGCCGACGACCCGAGCAAAATCACAGAAGACCTGTAACGTTCGTGACAAATTGTACGTGCTCGAAAACATGAAGCGATACTTGGCGGAATTGAATTATAAACTTACAGAAAGCACAAGAAAAACATGCTAAAGGCAAGACTTTAGCATGTATATCTTCGGACCTCTTAAGCATTTACGAATCTACTGTAAGCTGTTCACATGTATGCGATTTGATTTTTATTTCTGTTCATTAGTTCTTTAATTTGATTAGAATTAAATTTATCTTATTATTTGTCCCTAATACTGATACCGATCCAGCTGTCATATGTAACAAACAACATAATAAAATTCATTATTACTTATGTTTATTGGACCGTGCATCATTGTGATAAATGAAGAATAAAAGACCAGCTTGATGTCACTTGCTATTTTATTTCACTTCTTATGTGCTCAACATGTTTCGGACATTAATATATCCACCATCAGGAGCTTGCGACTATTCTGTTGAATTACCACATCGGTCGTATTGTTCTTGGTTCGATGTGTGTTGGAGTTTCGGTGTGGTTGGGTTGGAGTGGTATCCGTGTTGCAGGCTGAGTCGCACGGCACCATCCGCACCGTACACACGACCCACGCAGCGGCTCTCAAGACCACCACCCATCCTGAAACTCGGTGCAGAAAACCGTATGCTGCAACTCAACATCTAATGTTCCTGATGATGGGCTTATGTGCCCGAAACATGTCGAGCTAAGAACACATCAATAATATTACCTTGCATCAAGTTGGCATTTCAGATTATTTAATAAAAGAGTTGTGTACTGCAGTTGATAACAGGAACACGTTTTCACTCTTTGTTTTCCGTATGTACGTGGTGAATAAGAGAATCTGTTTCTAAACGTTTTAAACTTGCCTCCCGGTTTGTGCAGAAACAAGAGGGAATTTTGTACAGAAAATTGTTGTCGCCACATGAATTATTTTGTGCGTTACGTTGCAGTGCTGTGAATATTAAATGATACCCACCCCAGTCTCCATCCAACGAAGGTATAACTTCATGGCATCTTTTATTAAGTTTAGAGAAACTTTTTTCATTCCTATCTGGAGAAAATGTGTCGTGAGTCAGACGGTAGACAACCTTGAGATTGATAATTTCGAAATACATAAATCGATCTGTGGAATAGATTTTCGTCGATATTATTCTCGTCCTGCACCCTTCATCTGCTTTACTTAAATCGCGATTGCAGAGATATCTGGGAATCGCTTTTAGACCTAGCTGTTTTTGTAAATGGCCTCTTATCCGATTTCCATGTTGCGATTTTCATCTCATTGCCTTCAATAAAGATGAACATTTCTGAGACAGCAGTCTATCAACAAGTGTTGGAATGAAGATTCATTCTTCAGAGATGTGGCACTACGTCGGGTGAGTACTTCTCGGCGTTTCGAAGAATCGTGTCGCCTTCATCAGAAGGGCATTTGGACTGCCGCTGGCGGTGGCGCAGTTGGTTGACGTACTGTGCTACAAGGCGGAAGGAAGGTCGCGGTTTCTATTGCCGATGGTGTCGATGGAAATTTTCAATGACATAATCCTCATTATGACCCTGGTTTCGACTCGAACTCTAACAGAAACTAGTACCAAAAATATTTCCTGGGGGGGTGGGGGGATAGAGGCTACTAGTGCGTAGGGCTGACAATCATACCACCTTCATATGCCGATTTTCTTGAAATTTGGGAGCCTCGACCTCCCGGAACCCACAGGGCTTGTCCAGGCCTGTACAGGAATTGCTCTTGTGCTTTACCTGTGGAGTTAGTTAAAACGTTAAAATATTCGTATCTAAGACGGAGATGTAAATGAGATGTTCGGAATATTTCACAACGAGGACCTTCGTGATTGGCACAGGTCATTTGATCAGAGTGAAACGCTGCTCATTGCGACGTGTTTGGATTTTATGTCGGATTTAGAAAACAAAAAATTCATGGAGGATTCCGGTAGGAAACCACGTTGAAAAGTGATTCATTACCTTGCTTTGTTAGTGGTGCTGAGTTACTGGATTTTGATACCAGAGTGTGGTTGCTTTTGGTAATTAGTCAGCAATCTTCAGATCGCCATGGTCAATAGCTAGCACACCTGTTTCATACTTTGAACGTCCCGGTGACAGTCATCTTAAATTGTTCCGTGACTTTCCTCAGTCCCCTCAGGCACATTTCGGTGCATTGCGAGCTGTGCCACGGCAGCTTCCTTCCACACGCCATCCAATTCTTTGTTCTTTAATAAACCCACCATTCAGTGACACGTACTCCGAGCTGTTTACAGCGTCGTTAAATAAATCGTAAGTTTATAAATAAACGGTTAGCTAATCAATCAGTCATTGAATAGTATGATCACGGGCAGACTGAAATCCGGTCACCAAATCAAAATAATTATTTATTTTTTCAACAAAACTTTGTCTTTAAACTGTCCTTTTTGTTTTAGTTTATAGTTACATATTTCGGCTCTTAGTAGAACCATCCTCAAGCTAACCAGTACAAAGATGTAGGAGAGATAAAAAGTCACTTTCTATCGTGCCGGCCTACAAAATTATTAAAATTAATTTTTTATTTCTTTACATTTTATAGTGTTTCTTATAATAAAACCAACTATGTGCACTAATTCCTCAAGTTTATTTTTAGAATAAAACTCTACATGTTTCGGACAGTTCCTCCCTCCATCATCAGGAGTTTTTCACTGTACACACAGTAATGGTATATGTCATACAGGTTTTCTGACAGCTTGCGAGCAGGATCAGGACGGAACTGCTGTTCCGTCCTGATCCTGCTCGCAAGCTGTCAGCACATATACCATTGCTGTGTGTACAGAGAAAAACTCCTGATGATGGAGGGAGGAACTGTCCGAAACATGTGGAGTTTTATTCTAAAAATAAATTTGAGAAATTAGTGCATCTAGTTGGTTTTATTATAAGAATTTATCACGATGCACGGTCACCTGAACGTCAAATTGTTACAGTGATTTGCCTCAGGATTGCTTTACTAAAAGCAGAAACATGTAGCTAATATTGTAAATAAGGAGAGTGTTTAGGAATAAATTGTATGGAGGGAATAAAAGTACTTGGGATTCAGTTTAGGAAGCAGAACGTGATGCCACGTACCAGAAGACCCATCACGTACGTGACGGATAAGAGAAATTACGTGCTGAGGCTTCTTAGTAGAGTGCCACAAACTCTACACAGGGCGCTCTTCAAAGTGGTAAAAATGTTGGAGTTAAACTATTTGGAATATCCGCTTTAGAAAAGCGTTATTTCTTGATTAGTTGTGGTATCGAAGTTGTACGGAGTTCGTGCTGTAGATGGTTGATTGCAAAACAAGGGGGAAAAAGAACCGTGCAATCGGATAATAAGCCACTGCATCAAAGCCAGAGTTTCCAAGTATGCCGGTCTAAGTACAGCTCAGTGCGCGTGCTTGTTCATCAGAGAAATGTGCTGGGTCTTAGTGAGCTGGCGAATTGATCCTGCGTGCTTGTTGTTTTGTGTCTGTTTGCGGGTTTAGCAAATTCCTTCCCTTCGGTTGCGTGCCTCCCCCCCTACCCCCCCCACACACACACACACACACACACACACACACACACACACATTGTGTGGAGCAATATAGGTCTGGTCAGACCGCTTCATTGGACTCTCCCTGTAAAGGATATAACACTGTACTACTTCGTAGTGGGAGTGACCCGAATTTGATTCCGGGTGGTAGAAACGTTCAGATTTGAAGATTTTTGTGATCTAACGCTGTATCGACTGGTAAAGCGTTACAGACGTTTCGGAGGAACACATTTCCTCCATCCATATTGTCAGACAGACTCTTGGAACAGTCGTTACGGTGTAACAATCCTGAAGACTTGCTTCTTCTTCACCCTCTTCACAGGAATTCTAATGTTCCTTGTAGGAACGATCTTTCTTTGTTTACCTTAAAGTTTTCGATATTTTAGTGCACTAGACGTTTTCATATATTATTGTTACATATTATTATTATTATTATAGACATCATCATCTCCTGCTTGTTTCGACCGTTTCTGGGCCATCATCACGGAAAATTAAATTCGCGAGATATACACGACACTAGTGTACATGATCAGAATAAATTGTAGTTCATACACATGTAAAATATAACAGCAAAATAAATATATACAAGATGAATATAAATAAAATGTGTACAATTATCGTTATTATCATTAATAAGACTGTGTTCAATTATCGTAATCTGTACGCACATATAATATTGTACTAAAGCCATATGTGCGCATGAATTACAAAAATAATGTTTTGAATTCTGGAGGTTTTAATTAATATTCGTATTATATATGTTTGACTTGTTATTTTTAAAATGTATATATATATATATATATATGCACGAACGGCATTTTCTAATGATGACGCACACTAGTATTTGGTTTCTCCTTGAGGAGGGCCCGGAAATGGCCGGGCCGAAATATGTAGAAGATGATAGGAATAATAGTAATAAAATTAATAATAATAATAATATGCACACTACCAGTGCATTTTGTTGAACATATGTTAGTAATTTTTATTTATTCTTTTTCTGATATTTTTCTTCTTTTCTGTCTCTCATTCTTCTCTATTTTCCACTCTTTTATCATGTCTTATCCACATCTTCTTGTCTCTTTTTATTATTTTTATACACATTTATGTCTTCCTTTCGTTTTTCCTTTCAAGTATCACTGACACTATATTATACTTCGAGACCTTCTCACCCACCATACATCGGCAGAATTTTACTTTAAACCGTTACTGGTACACTCCACACGCCCGTGGCACCAGTATTTCTTAACCCATTGTCAGTCACCCCCACAATAATATCTTCGTCATCTATGTAACCCCTTTGTATAGAGGTTCTGGTAATATACTTATCATTACAACATTCGACTTGCTTTTCGGCAGATGTCCCACAAACCCTGAATTTCCAAACCGCGTTCTCTCCCACTACATAGCGACAAAATTCCTCGCCTATCCTTGACGCTCCAATTCGCAGACCAAACAGCCTGTCGTGGCTCACGATGCTTCCTCTTCCTGTGCCTCTGAAGTTCCCACCACCAACACAATAGTATGCAGAAGATCGAGAATCGAGCTCTTATAGTGCACCATTGTGTTCCAGCAACCCCTCCTCCATTCAAACAAAACTTACGAGGAAGTTATTCGGTCGAGAAATTGAACAGAAAAGAAATGGAAACTGAAGTTTCAGAACATGGAGAGATAAGTCGGAACTTCCAGGAGAAAGGACTAAAAATATAAAAAAATATGTTCTTTGTTTCCCACCATCAAGTTTAAACTATACAAGACATTAACTAAGGTCGATCTGATAGATGAAACATAAACCATTGTGTAACATTGGTAGTATTTGGTCCATGGAGGTTCTGTGTCATTGGGTTGATGTCAGTGGGATTTTAAGTGAAATCGAAGATTTTGGATACAGTTTCTTGAAATCAAAGATTTTGGACGTAGTTTCTCTCTTCGTTACGACAAATAAACTTGAGGATGATAAGAACTTGAAGACCTTGAGCCTAAATATTGTGTTTATGGAAACGCTGTCTGACATCAACAACAAAAGTACCTTTCTGTACTATCCTGTAAACCGGCCGACTTTTTTATTTTGAAACACGAAGGCTCAGTACCGCTAATTCGAAAGGTCGCCGTCGGACACGATCCAGAGCCAGTTGGATGCTCCTCAAGCTATCACAAGACGCTTTCCCTAAGACCCATTTTAATGCCTACTCGTAGCTGATTAACCCTTTGGCCCTGGAACTGGACATTTACAGTTTAGCACACTATTTATGTACAATGTGAATATATTATGAACCAAGAAGGGTAACATTACGAAATACACGACATTTTGTGGAGGAATAAACGAAGATGGTGAAAGTCTAAAAAATAATTAAATAATGTATTTGTTGACTAAATATATAAAAAGCGCACTCTGGGGAGTAGCAGTACGCCTGTCCTATATATAGGATGCATGGTGCCTAAAGGTTAATAGATCACTTCGTTTCAAAAAAAAATTTGTTCTTCACATTTCCATCCTCACCCATGCTTGCGAGCTACCGTGTCCTTCTCATCGCCTGTAATTTTACTGCCATAATAATGCTCTTTTGCAAAGAGTGCAAATTATGATGCATGAAATCTCCGAGAAAGTGAAAAATTTTATATTGGATAATTTCCCTGTTGAACCAAGCAGTTTATATATATATATATTCTGGACTGTCCAGGGATCGAATCCCTGTGGGGGCGAGATTTTGCGCACCTGTCCAGACCGGCTCTGAGGCCTACCCAGTCTCCTATACAATTGGTACCGGGTCTTACCCGGGGGTAAACTGGCCGGGCCGTGCGGTTGATCACCCACCCCATCTAACGCCGAGGTTAAAGAAAGAGTAGAGCTAGACCTCTACTCCCCCTGTGAGCCTTCGTGGCTTGTTCTAGGGTTAACTTTACCTTTTTATGTATAGGTGCGTGCCAATGTGCATTTGTGTGTTTGGCTTTCGTGATGTACAACTTGTCTGATAGAATAATGGGTTTCTTATTTATTACTGTAACTGTATAAAATCCTTTTTCTGTTGGCATCACCCTATTGCTATATACAGTGCAACAGATTTTTAATTCTGGCTGTTTATTTTACAGTGGCGCCCCAACGACCGCGGGTGGAATATAATACAAGTCAGGTTCTTCCAGGACACAACGTTACAGCTCAGGCTGGAGAGCGAGCCACTGTCAAATGCGTTAGCCGATATGGGAATCCTCCTGCACGACTCAAATGGTTACTCGGTAAGTCAGTGTTACCAATTTAGTTAACTGCCTAGCTAAATTGTGTTACTGTACCGCTTCGTAAGTCGGGTTGTACCAGAAACTGTCTGGACACTGGATGGAAAGTAAATATCTTGTTCTTGCCGGGAGTCGAGCCATAATTCTTCAGATGTCCAGCCCATAAACTAGTCACTGTACCGAATGTACGCTGTCCAGCTCCCATTATACTGGTATTAACCTAGAATAATAAAGCTCAATGGGCTGCATCGCCAAGTTTAGTCTGGGATTCTTGTGCTGACTGTCCGTTGTGTTGGTGGCAGGAGAGGAAGAAATCACGAGCAGTATGAACCAGAGCAACTCAACAGAGCTGGACAACCCCAGAACGTGGGTCGCCACGTCGGTGCTGGAGTTGAGTTTCACGAAGCAGCAGCATGGCAGGATGCTGAAATGCGTCGCTCTTCACGAATCCTACTCCACAAAGTCACAATCCATAGAAGTGCGGTTGAATGTAAGATGTAAGTAGAGACGTTGTTGTATGTGTGCTTCTTGTTTGTGTGTTTACTGAATTGGATGATGGACCTGCGTAACTCCCCGACCTGACTGACTGACTGACTGACTGAGTGACTGACTGACTGACTCCCTGACCTGACGGACTGACTGACTGACTCCTTGACCTGACTGACTGACTGTCGGACTGACGGACTGACTGACTGAGTGACTGAGCGACTGACTGAGTGACTGAACGACTGACTGACTGACTGACTGACTGACTGACTGACTGACCAATTACCTTACCCGCTGACTCGCTGGTTGTGTCGCCGGATCAGTGACTCGGGCTAGCAGGATAACTGAATGATTGAGTGACTGATTCCCCATCTAACTTGAGTGGCTGATCGACTGCCTGACTCTCCGGCTGACTTGAGTGACTGATCGACTGACCCGAGTGACTGATAGACTGCCTAACTCTCCGGCTGACCTCAGTGACTAATCGACTGATATCTTATATAACCAAATAATACCGCCAGATATTTTTGAGGCTAAAACCTGTGACAGAACGGAAGGTGCGCAGTTGGTGTAATGCAACTCTCTACGTCACATTCAGTCGCTGCATCATTTGCAGCTTTGACCGAGCTGCAGATGCCAGGATGTTTAACCGCCACACTGTCTAAATGATAAGTTTGTTACTCTCGTCGTCACGTTTACCATCAGAACGGTTACTGTTACTGTAATCAGCAACATTCCCTACCTGACATTTGCTGTTTCCGCTTTTCATTTTACAAATCCAGTGTTGCGTATCACTGCCCTCTAAACATGTATAAATAGACTATTTTTTTCTCATGACGCAACAGCCCCAGTGGGCCATGTTCTCCATATTATCGAGGATTTATGATCACACTCAGACACACCACACTCGGTAGGACTTTTCTGACCGAGAGGTCGGCCTGTCGCAGAGACCTCTATATGACAACACATAACATTCACGATGGACAGACATCCATGCCTCCGGCGGGATTCGAACCCGCAATCCCAGCAAGCGAGTGGCCGCAGACCCACGCCTTAGACCACTCAGCCACCGGAATCGGCACGTGGACAAATAGAACATTATTAAAACATAAAAGGAAATTAGTGGGAATTTTGGAAAATCAAATAGGGGCGCTTGAGATGGATATTATGGAAGGGTGCTGTTACATGCTAATGTTATACGCCGTCGCTGGTAAGTGAATGAGCATGTAGCACTGTGGGAATGACACTGACGGCGAACAGCTATGTACCCGCAGAAAATCTCTTCCTAGTGCCACTGTGTCCCTCACAATTCGATGGACTGGCTTGTGCTCGAACCCCTGTCTACGCGCTGAAAATTGGTTACTAAACGCCTGAGAAATGGCAATAGACGATAGAAGCTAAGCACCACTGCATTCTGCCTGCGAATTTGGAAAGGGTCTACAATATGAAGACGTGTGTGTTCAGCTGGAGGTACAGCTAATTCTAAGTTTGTCTCTTGTTTTGATGAGTACTGGGCTTTAAAATACTCCATATACCTTACCTCTTTATCCATTTCATAAGAAGCTAAGAGCTCCTACTTTACACAGCAGAATATAAGGGATACAGAACTGCAGCCTCTGACGTCAATAGCAATGAATAACGTTATGGAAGACCGATATAAATGTAATATTAGTCTAAATTTAGGGGAGGGGTGGATGGGGCGTTGGGGGGGCGAGTAATTGAAATGGTAATGAGGGAAGTTCTTATCTTTGTCACCATAAATTAGAGCTGTAACAAATGTCTGCAGATTTTGAAATGAATCGAATTTATTTCGAGAGGGAGAAATTTATTTTGTTCATGGTTATTATGAGACATTATAGAGGAAGAGGGAGACTGACGCTTTTTATGTACAGGAGAAGATTGCTACTCTGTATGAGTGAGTGGAAATATTTTATGGTTATATCCTGTAATATTCTAATTAAACCTTTTGTATCTGTTCTTAAACGGCGTTTAAAATTACAAATTTCAAACGAGGGCATCTAGATATGATGTTTAATTTAAATTCTAAAGACTACATCGCGAAGGAAATTCTAAGTATATTATCGGGTGGTAACAAAGCTTTGCTGCGCCCGACTCCGTAAGTGGTAAACTTGGATATTAATTAAAGCGTCTCACTAAGCTACAGTGTTTTTTTTTCCTTTTACTATAGATTTTTTAAAAACTGGAATAATGTATCACTACTCTCTCCAGCACTGTGCCAGCAGCCGGAAGGTCGCGGGGTCGATTCCCGACGGTGTCATTGGCATTTTTCATTGAATTAATTCTTCCGGCCTCACTTTGGCACTGAGGTCGACTCAACCTCTAACAGAAATGAGTACCAGGAATATTTCCTGAGGGTTAAAGGCGACCGGTGTTTAGGATGCCAGCCATACCACTTTCATATGCCGACTGTTTATAAATCTGGGAAGATTGAAGATTGAAGTCTTCTGGAACGTTATGCCGTGTTGACTGGTAAATAGCTACCAACGCTTTGAAGACGCGTACTGCCGTCATTTCCTTGGTCGTTAACTGATTGCCAGTCGATATTTATGTAACATCCCAGAATACTTCTTTCTTCACCAGCATCGCTGTGATAACCTAACATCTCTCAAGAAATTTCCTGTTCCTGAGAAGTTCTAAAAAACAGGCCTGTGCATGTGGGCAACAGCAAGACGCCTTCGTGTAACCACTGTTGCCGTGGAAAAAAGTAGCAATAATTACACATTCTGTGTGTGTGTCTATAGCCTTAGTCATCCAGCATGCAAAGCGCATACACCCTGTTATGTTGCCATCTGTGGCCTGCCCGTCTGTCTGTGCCATGTTTTTTACGCTGTCTCATAACAGGCACGACGTTCAAAAAAGCTTCATTGAACCTAAAATTTGTGTTTTGATTTTTCTAAACCTCTTGTCTAAAAAAATATATCATTCTAAGAAGAATTGATCGAAATGTAAGTGCACTTAGGATCTTAAGTTGAGGCATCCCCGTTGTGTATGTAACAATGAAGTAAGGATAATATAGGTCAAGCACAACTAGTTTATTAGCAGGGTGTTAATGAAACAACATGTTTCGGTCTACTCGGAGGCCATCATCAGGTTTACAATGTTGGCTCTAAGAGACTGATAATAATTATAATTATATAATAATTATTATTATTAGTCTCTTAGTGCCAACATTGTAAACCTGATGATGGCCTCCGAGTAGGCTGAAACATGTTGTTTCATTAAAACCCTGCTAATAAACTAGTTGCGTTTGACCTATATTATCCTTACTTCAGTGCACTTAGGTTTCATGCAAAGTGCCCATTGTCCCTGTCTTATTTTAATAAAACGTGACTGTACTACACAAGTTTTCGGAAAAATCCTCAAATTGAAAAATTTATGAAAATCCGTTCAGTGGGAATCGAATTGTTGCATGCAATGAAACAGGCAGACAGACATGGCGAAGCTACCATTCACTTTTCGCAATTTTACGAAAGCGCCTAAACACTCACCAGGACAATCAACATTTGTTCTTGGTTTAGTCCAACACAGGTTACATTTTAACGAATACCGCCTGTAATACCCGTTTAATGATATTCTCCACCACCAGGTAGCACAGTGTTTAAGGTTCTGTGCTACAAATTGGAAGGTCGCTCGTTCGATCCCAGCTTGTGTCATTGGAAGGAATTTTTCATTGACATAAGGAATTTTTCATTGACATAAAATCCCTCCGATTGCACTATGGCCCTGAGGTCGACTCGGCCTCTAACAGAAATGAGTACCAAGAGCATTTCCTGAGGGTAAAGGAGGCCGGTGCTTAAGGCAGACAACCTTACCACCATCCTGTACCGTTGTCACGAAATCTGGGAACATTAACTTCCTGCAACCCTCTGGGCCACTCCAGGCCTGCAACGGGACTGCTTTAGCTCCAGAACCGTATTTTCACTTACTCCTTTAATGTTCAGATTTAGCTGTATTTTCCGCCAGGTTTAACAGTAAAACGCTGACGTTTACCCGCATAATGTGTTCACGTCTGTCGTATACAGTAATCAACCCTCATTTCTCGACACAGAGTTTACTGTTTGGTCTTTGTAATTGAAGCAGATTGTGTTCTCTGTGAGACATGGACTGAATCTTCATGTACAATGTACTGTACATTAATTTTAGCCTTCGTAGGATTTGTTATTTCCAGATGGATCTTATTTTTATTTCCCCTATGTGCTGCTATGGCAAAATTTTATAAAGAAACATTATTTAAAGCTGCATTTTTGTGTTTAAATTCTTTACCGCTCGTATGACATCATTCCCATATACACACTGCAGTTTTATCGGCTGTGAGCTGGACGAAACTAACTGAATTAGATATTACCCGGTAGAGAAAGGTTGATTCCCTTCCCGTATTTCATATAGATAGTGTCTGCAGCGCTGGGATATTTGGCAGTATTAGGTGTCCGTCCTTACGCTGAAGCTTCGCAGTTTAGCGGGTCACAAGGGGCTCATAGAAGACACGACATGTCTTCCGTATGAAAAATTGAGGCCCACGTTTTGGATGCAACATCCTGTAACCATACCACACCCCCTTTGCGTTTCAGTTTTAGTTCTGGTTGTGTGCGTGTAGATGTGCATGTGGGTGGGTGTGTGTGAGTGTGTGTGTGTGCATGTGTGTGTGTGTGTGTGTGTGTGGGAGGGGGGGGCGGGGAAGTGGTGGGTATTGGCTGTGTGGGAAGGTACGTGAAGGCCGTAGATAGAGAGTATCTAATCGAATTTCCAAGCACGCTGGAAAATTGTTATAAATAAAACAAGATTGAAAAGGGTGATTTCGTACCTGGACCCACACAGTTCCACACGAATTCTATGCATAATTTAATTACGAATTTTTTGTTCATTTTTGTTTCATAAAACTAGCATATTCATTGTCATTGGTTAATACCGGAGCCAGACATATTTTCTGACACTGAATCATACTGTGTGGTTATCATCCTTCTGCGCTGAACTTGGTTAATTGTGGTTACAATGGTTACCGAACTTTAGCTCTGGCGCTAGTGTCGCTCTCATTTTTGTAAGTTGTTGCACCTGCCATAGTCTTAATACCGGCTGTGAAAAATTAGAAGATAAGACTTTGTGGCGTTGCCTCGAGTGGTATAAATTCCACATGTCACATATGATCCAGCTACTTTCGAGTTGTATACTTCGGACGGGACACACAAACGGGGAAATTAAATTTTGTTATTGCATATTGTTTAGAAGACGCAAAAAGCGGTTTTAGAGAAATTAGTAAATTTTGAAGGACTGTGATAAACTAAATTCCGACCATCAAATATTCTGTTCACTCTTCCAGAGCCACAGTCATTATTTCTAACTCTCTGATCGCAGTTACTAACGGCACAACATTGTCCCTCATGCTAAACTCTCTACTGGATATAATCCCGACTTAGGTCCATCGACCTTCCATTCACAGAATCTGCTGACCTTAATATCCATCTGAATGTTATCATACCAGCAATTTTCCAACCTTTCAAGTGGAAGTTTCCTGGCTGGTTTCCGTAGTTAATACTATGCATGTTTTATTTCACCATGAACTGTATACGTTATGCTGGTGATGTGTTTCTGTAGGACAACAGTTCAAATACCGTGTACCAGACATTTTTACTAAAGTTTTTCGTAGTTTCCTTCAGTGACTTTTAGTCCAGTGCCAGTACATGACTATTTTTATATAAGGTTGAATTTCTTGCAGGATAATACATGGTTATTTTCCCCACAGTCTTTAACCTATTTGACTGAAACAGTGAAGTTAAATGATTTAGATTAAGTTGTATCCAGTAAAGTTGTTTTTGTCAGCGTTATGAAGGCGTGTAGGGGGGATAGACGTGTGGTTCCACTGATCCTTGGCCTCGGTGCTAGATTGAGATTGGTGATCAACATTACTCTCCAGTCCCTTTGCCCCTGGAAAAAGAAATCCCGGTACCCTTTATTAAAAGGCTGCGTGGACACAGGAGCCGGTCTGGATGCTTTGGAGTAAATATATTTTATGTTCTTTTGACCGTGCATCCTTGTATAATCTTGTAAATAAGGCCAACATGTATTAATAAAAATCCAACCAGATACAACAGTATGCAATCCGATTTATTTATTGCAAAGTCACTCTACATGTTTCGGGTGTCACAGCACTGTGCTGTGACACCCGAAACATGTAGAGTGACTTTGCAATAAATAAATCGGGCTGCATACTGTTGCATATGGTTGGATTTTTATTAATACAAGTTGGTCTTGTTTACAAGATTAAACAAAAATTGGTCTGAGCAACGTTCAGTAGTAACGCAATTTGTTGTCTTTAACCTTTTGGCCCCGGAATTATTTTTTTTTAATTTTAGCACATTCTGTATATAAAATGTGAATAATACAGGAACCCAATACGTTAGAATTGTGAAACAAACTGCATTTTGAAGATTAAAAAACGGAGAGTATATGCCATGTTTAAAATATTCAGTACATATATGTGTTGAATAAATATGCAAAATGCAACGTTTAGAGGTTAGCGGTGCGGTAGACCCCTATAGGGGTCGTTAGGCGTCAAAGGGTTAAACTGCTTAACAGAATATCGAGTCTGTATGTATTATAGATATGTAAGAGGAGTGTAAATCTGTGGAAACGCAAAAATAACCATCCGTGTTAGAGAGAAGAGATTTGAGCGTAAGCTGCCTTAACATGTTTTGGTCAGTTTATGTGCAAATGATACATGTATGGACCTCTGTACTGACCCTATTGTTGAGCTGTCCAATCTGCATGGTTGGTTCTTCTCTCGGATTGGGTAAATAATGCACGTAACGATTCAACGAACATACTATATGGAACGCAGCGGACCGAAAGCTACCTTTTCAACAACATCCGTCCGTGCAATACATATGACATGTTTTCATAACAGTATGCTTCCGGGCATTTGCAAAATAACATAAAGAAATGGAAAGAACTAACAAATTTAATAGTTTGTTAAATTTAACAAACATGTTTTAATTGTTTTATCGATGAACAATGTCAATATATGTAAACTGAAAATAACACTGTAGAACGTGTATTGAAAAATAGAATTGATAAAACGAGTACTTGAAAAAGGTCGCATATTAAAAGAAGAATGAATACATTTGCATAACATTTATTGTTCTTCTTTGTTTTATTCGGATCAATGGTGAAACCTTGAATATGGGGCCATGGGTGCACAAATATTCCACGATAGGACCACCCAAAAATTTTGGGTGCCAGAAGCGTGAGATGAAGCCCGTTCCGTAATGCGGGCCCATACATATTAACTGATACTATACAAAATCAAGTCCTTCTCTGCACCTGGGATTTGTGCAGTTCTCTATGCGGCTGTAATGTGGTTTAAAATAGGCGACAATGCTCAGAGAAACAAATATTTGAAATAAATATGATTTTACCAATTATATATTTTTTATTGAAATGTCTTTGTAATTTTACTATTATTATTGTTGTTATGTCCGTAGGAATAAATACGCCTTTTATTGAAACAACTAATACAAATTACATTCCTGTAGAACTAATTCTTGGCACGCTCTCTTACATTACTGTTTTGAGAAACTCTATCATACCGCCTAATTTCCAATTCTGGCCTGCCAGATCGCACGTAACGTAAGTTGTGTACGGAATATCGAAGGTTCTCATGTCTAAAAATGTGAAGAGTATTGTGACACAGTGTGGTTTTGTAGAAATTTACTAGCTTTGAGGAGGAGCTTGGTGACTTCACTTCTACCCTGAAGATGGAGTCAACAGGCTTCCCCAAAACTTCGGCAAATTTATACCAGATTGTGTGGTGTCACATCATTAACTCTGTAGGCTGGAAGACCTGGTCGCTTTATTACAAAAGTACGTAGCGTCTAAAGTACGTAGGTGGGCTCTTAAGTTTTGCCTCTGCTGTAATATTTTTATTTACATTAGACACATCTGGATAAAACCGGTTCTGTGTAGTCGCATGGTATCTCTGTTCCATCACACTTCACCTTGAACACACAGATGCTTACAGTCCTCGCCCAGTGCATATCGAAATGGAAGAGCTCTCACACGTTCGGTTCAAACAGCGTGCTGTTATTAAATTCTTAACCGCGGAAAAAGTTCCCCCAATTGAAATTCACAGACGAATGCAAGCCGTTTATAGCGATGAGTGTGTTGATGTGAGTACAGTAAGACGCTGGGTAAGGCGAAGTCTGCAGTGAGGAAATGGTTTCAAAAACAAAAGACCAATTTTTTTAAGGACGGGTTTCAAAAACGAGTACAGCTTTGGCGGAAGTGCGTGGCGAATTTATAAAAAAAAATAATCTTGCAGCTTTGAAAATAATTGATGTAGGCATATTTCTTTTTTATTTCATTAAAATATATTTTCCCGTTCATTTTCTCTTCAAGTGGATGCAAAACTTATCAGCCCGCCCTCGTACAAATAGGCCTATATGAAAGTAAAGTGTTCAGGGAAGTGTCTGGACCTAAGCTTTAATACTATTTGAGTCTTTTTTCGTCGGTACATTGTCAGCTAAAGGTGATCATGTCTTCTTGTCGTAAATTAGATGAAATCCACTGATAAATTATGGTATTTTAGAGAGCGAAGCTTCCGTAAAACTACTAAATATTCAAAGGATGTCTTTTTTGGTGATGCTGATTTATATGATGCTTTCCTTATTTTATAACGTAGATTTTACTCACGTGACTCAACAGAAGTCAGAGAAGTGACATGCCACACGCTTTTGAATTGTGTAGCTTAACAAGTTATACGCGCATCGTGTAGATAAAGCACAAGAACCATGGAGTTCCATCCCGACCTCGCTAGCAGAAAGTCAACATAACTAGTATGACAAATACCATTTACTGTGAATACAGTATCAACGCTTCTGATGATGGACAGTAAGCCTCTCCGAAACATGTAGAGTTCTTTACCAAATTGAAGTTGAAAAATAATGCATCTTGTTGGCTTTTATTGTAAGAATATATCACGATGCACGGTCCTCTGAATGTCAAACTGATTCCCAGTAGGCTGAGTAGTTACAAAACTAATTAAGTAGTAGGATAAGTAGCTAGTAATATGCCTTATTAGATGGTAGTTACTGAGCTGCTTCATTGTATTGATTAAGATGTTGATAAGAATATGCGTATGTTATACTAGGCCTACAAATAATGCTGCAGCAGGCATTATGCCAGCAGGCTACAACACCTCACTTTACTGCCATCCTAATGTCACGTGCCCTCTCATTTTTCCTGACACCGACTAAATCAGAGGTAGAAAACTGGAAGCGACGAAGTTTCCAGTCTTTCTCCCGCTGCCACCAATCAAATTTCCTCGAGTCGAGGGTTCTCTGATCCTTTGATCTCGCAATGTTCCACTGCTCTCTTTTCCGCATAGGAAACAGGGGTGGGTAAATTTTCCGAAAACATCGGGTAATTTGTTTCTTTTGTTTTATTTAAATATGTCTTTGATTCGGTATAATTTATTCAGTACTTATTGATACCATTTTGATTTCTTGCCTGATGCTTGCGATTGTTAGGGTAAAATTCTGTAATACGTCCACTCTTTCAGGACGGCCAAATAGAATTTGTTTTTATGCCTAATCAGATTGTCCTTCGTCCACTAGACGGAGTTCATCGCATATAAAGTAACTGTATTGGTAGCTTGGACTTGACAAGGCACGAATTATTCTGAGACTTTAAGATCAAGGTAAACTAAAGATAGCCATATTGTATCTTTTTTCTGTCGTCTGACTGCCGTCTCCATTTTAGCCTGTATGTGTTTACGGTAAGCCGTAAATATTGCGTCTTTACTGCCCTCTCAGACCAAAGACAAAGAAAGAAACAGTCCTTTTATGGAAGTTACACCAATGGAAGGTTCATAAAAGCTACAGTTTATTTGTATTTATGTTTTCTTCCTTTTTCTATATATTCTTCTCCTCGTGCTTCCATACATCCTTATCCAAATTTCCTCCCATTTATCTTCTTCTTATACGTCCTGAATCGTGTAGTTTTTTTTTCCTATCCTCATACAACGCACATCGTGGTATTGCACTTAAATCCTATCAAAAAATTTTAATTTTATTGTTCGGCGCGGTAAAGTCATTTTCTGCTTTAGAACAAGTTAGCCAATTTACTTATCTAGGTTGCAGTATATCTTACCAGTTTTCCAATGATGTAGAATTTAAATTAGCAATTTTTTTTAAATTAACAGGTAACATTAAGAGAACTATTTTTAAGAAAGTTAGAACGGAAACTATTTTGAAAATATACAACACACTAGTTTTACCCACACTTTTATGTGGGTCAGAAAATTGGACTCTAACAGCCTTACAAAGACGAAGAATTGAAGCGGCAGAAATGAAGTTACTGAGACCTCTGGCAGGCTACAACCTTTATGACCACAAAACAAATAACTACATACGCCGCGAACTACGGATTACAGGCAAACTAGACAAGATAGATGAATACGGACGGAAGTGGCTTTCACACTTGCAAAGAATGCCACAAAACCGAATCCCTTTGAAATTATACCACTACAGACCACAAGGAAAGAGAACAATTGGAAGACCGAAGAAGCGTTGGCGCGAGCAGCTCTAACTCTGGAGACGGAACGGATCAAAGGGTCCAATCCTTGATGTTTATGATGATGATGATGATGATGATATTGCAATATAGGCATTTGTTTTCTTCCTCAATAATGGTGCCCCCTGTTAATCAGCAAATTTACTTTAACACAGCTTCATTGTTTGTATTTTAATCAAGTTCTCATGTGTGTAACCTTGTATGCGATAACTAACGTCCGCGACGAACGTCTAAATCCAACTTCTGACATGAAAAAGGAGGCAACTTGATCATCTCGAACGTTGTTCGCCACCTTCTATATTTTACCTTCTCGAAACCCCAAATATCAAAATTTGTATTCCCATATCCTTACAGAAACCCATTCTCTGTAATCTCTACTATAGAAACCCATTCTCTGTAACCTCTACTATAGAAACCCATTCTCTGTAATCTCTATTATAGAAACCCATTCTCTGTAACCTCTACTATAGAAACCCATTCTCTGTAATCTCTACTATAGAAACCCATTCTCTGTAATCTCTACTATAGAAACCCATTCTCTGTAATCTCTACTATAGAAACCCATTCTCTGTAATCTCTATTATAGAAACCCATTCTCTGTAATCTCTATTATAGAAACCCATTCTCTGTAATCTCTACTATAGAAACCCATTCTCTGTAATCTCTACTATAGAAACCCATTCTCTGTAACCTCTACTATAGAAACCCATTCTCTATAATCTCTACTGTAGAAACCCATTCTCTGTAATCTCTACTATAGAAACCCATTCTCTGTAATCTCTACTATAGAAACCCATTCTCTGTAACCTCTACTATAGAAACCCATTCTTTGTAATCTCTACTATAGAAACCCATTCTCTGTAATCTCTACTATAGAAACCCATTCTCTGTAATCTCTACTATAGAAACCCATTCTCTGTAACCTCTATTATAGAAACCCATTCTCTGTAATCTCTACTATTGAAACCCATTCTCTGTAATCTGTACTATAGAAACCCATTCTCTATAATCTCTACTCTAAGTACTGTAAACTCCCACTTAATATTTTTTTATTTTTTTAACTAATGTGTAAATGTTTTGTTTCGTCTGTTCAACCACATACCTTTCTTTATTTGCAGTATTAGTGCAACATCCACTGGCACAATTTCTTTAAAATACAACACTCAATTTGTTCTTGCATTGTGTTTCAACAATCAAGAATCCCAGGTTTTATGTTAGTTAAAATAAGCTACCCACATAACGTAGTAATCTTATGTGGCGACAAAAAGAAAGTGTGTTGGATAGTCGCATCATTAATTATGTTGCAAATTTTTATTAGAAACTCTACCACGTTTATTTATCTTAGTAATTAACCAACTTGATGCACAAAATGCTTGTTTTACAATAAGTTTATTTCATGCCTCTTTATGTTTAGAGCACATATGCTCGAAACATGTAGAGGCATGAAATAAACTTATTGTAAAACAAACCTTTTGTGCATCAAGTTGGTTAATTACAGAGATAAATATACTGAGATGCACGGTCAGCAAAATGTTAAAATTTTTATTTAATTATTTATAGAATTGTATTATTGTAATTTTAGACCACTCACTTGTTTCAGTGTGATGATACCAGAGGCTGTATAATACAATTTTGACCTCCTGGTGATGAGCACATGGTGCTCGAAACATGTAGAGGGATGAATAAACTTATTGTAAAACAAAATTTTGTACATCAAATTGGTTAATTACTGAGATAAATATACCGAGATGCACGGTCAGCAAAACGTCAAAAAATCTACCACGTATATTAATATGTATCTTCAGCTTTATGTTGTTAAAGCATGGTGCAGTATAGTCTTTGTACTAAGCAAATTTTGTCAGCAGCGTAGGTAACCTAGTAACGAGGTTCACCATTGCTAAGTCCAAGGATGTTTATGTCCGTCCAAATTTTTACCTAAAGACAGTTTTGAAAGCGATAAAAATCTTATTGTAACCGGTTTCCTTGCGGAGATTTAAAGCTGAGTTATCCACAATACAAAGATTCAGCTTAAGTCCTCTTTCTCTACACTGCTTCTCGTGTGTTTTGCTGCTAGTTTTAAGTTGTCTTTTGTGTTATTGTTGTTGGTTGACCGTATGTATTGTTGTAGTTGTCTTGTGTGTGTTGTTATCTTATGTGTATTTGTTGTACTGTGTGGGCATTGCTTTTTTTTTACTTCAGATGCCGGACTGCTGGCTAGAAGTCAGTATTCGGAAGGTCCTGCGACCGGCCACCTCGACACAAGTTTTTCTTGTTTTCCCTGTGCCTAAAAGCAAATGCTGAAATGGTTCCCAAGATCCCA
>Ga0123355_10004361_pt1 | contig 20577 bp, 12 predicted proteins | sample TergutEmb28metaG_3_FD_89872 | JGI IMG/M metagenome (GOLD analysis project Ga0123355, IMG submission 89872) | Embiratermes neotenicus P1 segment gut microbial communities from Petit-Saut dam, French Guiana - Emb289 P1 | ecosystem: Host-associated > Arthropoda: Insects > Digestive system > Gut ...
AAAAAAAAAAAAAAAAAAAATTTTATGTTAAAAAGCCCCCCCCCCCCAAAAAAAAAAAAATTGTGCCAGGATGATATAATGTGGAAAAATATTGTACAGTCAGGCAGGCCACAGATTACAATATCTCATGTGCACATGCAGGTCACAGCACACTGGAAGAAGGAGTTTATAATTAATTTGTTGTTCATGTGACAGGATTGCCAGTAACAGTTTGAAAAAGAATATTATGTTATACTCCTGTATATCATAAGAGATGCCAATAACTGAGGACAAAATTAGTGTCTCATATTAAATGTACAAATGTTTACATCTGAAAACATCTTGTTCCCTACCACAGTGAGGAACATCTTGCTTGAATGTACTGTATACCCTCATATCATTGTGTTCAGTAATGTTCTGTCCATCCATCTTTTCCAGACGCCTCAAACCCCTAATATAAACGCATTATTTAAGTGATGGCACTAAAGTTAGATTCGAATCTTGATCCAGAAATTGTTAGGTGTACAGTAAAATGAACAGCACGAACCTGGAGGTATGTGTGTTTGGGATGATTACAAAAATATAAGATGAAGGCATGCCCCTCATACACGTGTTTGACATTCAACACAAATGTAAGGAAGATTGTCGTCTTGCGGAGGGTGGTGCCATGTAGTTCGGTAGAAGTGTAATGTGATCTTGGAGGAACCTGCAATCTTCATAGTCAGTTCTATGACAGAAAACATTGAATCTCACTAAAACAGGGGTCCACAAATTTTCTGAAAATCTATAAGCCACGTCCAAATTCTAGGCACTGAGTAACATGAAGCAAGTTTCATACCAAGGATCAGCAGTTCTGTATTTACCTGTGAAAATCATGTCACTTCATGCTTGATGCATGTGAACTGACATACATTTTTTTATGTAAGGAAAAAGAATATGTAGTAATTATGCTGAAATATAAGGCACCATTAGGCAATTGTAGTTGCCAGAGCAACCAGATGCCCTAGATAGTGCACCCTTGCATTAAAAGCTTGAACACTGTAAGAAGAGAGTGGTTGGTTAATGCTGTGTAGATAAACATTTGCTGTTTATTCTCAAAATCATATGAGCACATAAATCCAGTGTGAACAGAATGCATGTTTATTTCATGTTTGAGCAGGTGGTGTATTATAATTACCATAGTGATTAAAGGGTTGACTTGTATTATACCTGATATTCTGAAAACCCACATGTAAAACTGAACATTAATCAAATACATGTATAGCAACATACCGTTAGGTTTGTGCACATTTCTGAATTCTGTGATGAGTGAAGCAGTACCCAAATCATACTAATGGCCCATCTTCATGGTTTATTAGAAGATCACAGATTATTTAAAACTTTCAGATCTTTAGTAGCATTGTACAAGCTGAGACTGCCCACTTATCTGCTGCAGCTATCTAAATGTCTTTGTTCAGGAATCTCCACAACCTCGGTTTAATATGGGTATTTTGGTTTCAGGTTTGAGACATATATTAAATGTTACAAATAACAAAACATATGGAGAAGGGAAATCCTTTATTGCAACAGCCCTGTATCTTAAAATCATAAAAAATATAACTTATGCCAGTATTAAAAGTGGAAGAGAAACCACGTTTTGATTAGTTTTAAGTGTATAATGGAAGAGAAATATCAGGCTTCACACTACTAACAGAGTTTGTTGTTACAGTAAACTTTGATGGCCTGATACTTCACTGTCTTCATCTTAACTCGTTACATGAATGTCTGTTGGGCAAGTGCACATAGCTTGAAGAGTTCAGTTGCTGGCATGGTACATATGGATTTGGTTGTTGAAGATCCTTCTATATATGAACAAGGCTCATACTTTGTTGAGTACACAAAGTGAAGGTAACCTACATATTGTTGAAAAGAAAACCCTGTGGCTACCAATCAGTTCTATGGTGATACCATGTCTGGCATTGCACAATAAATATGCAACACTTTTTGAAGGCATATTTCCTGCAACCGTGTGATATAAGAAAGTAAATTGTTAATACAGCAGGCCGTCCTTGTTGGTGCATCACGGTTTGGTTATTCACAGAAAATTCATTGTGGCAACCCCTCATGCAATTCAGTGTATCACTGTTGCACTTGAGTAACACACAAGTAGCCACATCTGCCTGCATGCCTGCCTGCCTGCCTATGTCACTCAATATGTACCTAGATATTGCGTGATACAGGACGTATTTCACCAGTACTTCTCTCAGTTTTGGTATTAATTGTGGTTCTCACATCTTAATTGCGGCTGGAAAGTGTGATGACTGTGCTCGTGAATTACCTATGGATAAAAAGGAAAGGGATGTTTCTATTAGAGAAGGTGGAGGTGTTGGACAATTTTGACTGGGGAATGAGCATTTCTGTGGTCAGACACCAATCAACTATCAAGAAAAATGAGTGCAAAAATTTCTTGTGAGTTGTTATTTACCCCTTTCATAGAAAGATTGAAAGGGCCATGTGTGTGTGTGGCTGGAAGATGGAGATGCAGGCTGTAATGGCATCACACAGTGAGATGTATGAGGCCATGCAGAAGAAGGTAAAGCAGTCTGCATCATTTGATCACTGTGACAACTTTCAGCCAGCGACACAGATGTCATACCAGTAAACACTGACACAAATTGTGTTATGTTTATTAATCATTAATTTACACATTATCATGTTTCATGTCTTTGGTTCTCCTAACACTAGTTTTCCCATGACATCTTAACTTTGCGTATTGCAATTCCAATATTTGTGGGATTTTCCAAGAACACAATCCCTGCAAAGATTGGGAGTTTTCTTTAGTTCCAAATTTATAAAAATCTTACCAGAAGATATAAAGCATAAAATCATGGTAATTTGGAGATTCATCAGACATGAAAAAAGTCCGGAAAATAAAAAAAAAAGAGTAAAGAGGAATAATAGGGTTTCTATCCTTGTAACAGAACTCTTTGGATATGAATTGAGACATGGTGTGGCATTATACTGCACATCTTACTGTTAATGGTGTCAAAACCTGTAATTTGAGCTTGCCTTTAATTATATATTACAAATGAAAGGTCTATGAAAATAAAGAGTCTACATAACAGTATTACATATTGTGCGAGATACTGTGTAGGTATTGCCCATTACCAAGAGAATTGGCCTGGGTTCATAACAGATCATATACCACTATCATACTGTTAATATGCGATACAGTATAATGTGGCTTACAAAACATGTATGTCCTAAGGAACAATTTCCATAACTGTATTTGAATAATAATTCATATTTCTTATTCAAGTGGATGATATTCTGTAAGGCTGTATTTATTTTTAATGGGCTGAATTAAAAATTATAAGGAAGGAGCAGTCATTACAACGAAAATGGGATGCCTACCTAATGTAGCTGATTGAGCCAATGCCATGTGTCATCTGAAACAAAGGTAACCAGTTCTTTTGAAGGGGGTTAGAGATCACTTTAACTGGATTATATCATTCTTTGCTAAGATTCCTCGTAGTTTCCATGACATTAGTGTAACAGCTGTTACACTCACATGTGATGTTCAAGTTTTAAAGATTTTTGTTATTTATCAAATTTATATTATTAAGATTGGGATAGAAAAATCCCAAGCTCTCAGTGATTTGTATAGGTATTGACTGAATACTGTAATGAAATGTTTGTGTTTTGAAAGTTGTACTCTGAAAGACATTATTCCTGTTTTATACTCAAAATGTACATCTCTGAACTCTTCTCTTTACTATATGAACTTTTATCTGCTAAATGTTATAAAGAATGTAGGCCACAAACTAAACATTTGTTCAACACACCGCTATACACATGCATGTCACAATTATATTAGAAACTTAATAGACTGGTTAGGATTGCGAAATAAATCAGGAAGCATTCTTTCATCATGGACCCAAAAACTTCCTGCTTGCTCTCTGACTCCTCAAATACTTTCCCACCACTGTGATAAAATGTATATCAAATAATTTGGATAATGAGGAAACAGTACTATGTTGACAATAAAAGAGGATTCTGGATGGAAAGTAATATAATGACAGGTTGTAACCACAGCCTATCAAAAAGAAAACAAAGGCACTGTTTTATATTTTTCAAACATATGTTAGTACACGTGTGAAGGTTTACAACTCCCTGCTACCATGTAATTGAACTGTATAAAAATCATGATTAAGAAAAATAAGTATACACATTATACTTGTACTTTAATCCTAGTAATGTCTACATCACTGCTTCAGATCCTGGATGTGACAACCCTGTCATCCAAGTCCCTGCAAATGAACATCTAGTTAATACCTCAAAAAAAAAAATGCCTCCAAACTTACCTTTCACTTCATATTTACATCTCTTGTTCTACTCCACATAATATTTTTCTTTCTGAAATAAAAAATGAATTCACTTAGCAAATTGCAATTACCATAACTAATTTCATGGGTAGACCGCACTCAATGAAAATATTGTACAGAACTTCCATCCAAACTCAAAGCCTTTCTTCAATAACTGATGTACTGCCCCACTGCATTCACATTTTTCTCCAGTATTAGATGAATGCAGGATATCTGATCTGCATGTCTACTTCAAGTCAAGAGAATAAGATGAAGAACAGTAGAACCCTCGAAGTAGCAATTTCATTGTTTTTAAACAGAAACCTGGATTAAGGGGTATGTCAGTGCTTGGCAGATGTGTAGGTGAAAGGATTACAGATTAAAAAAACCATTAAATGAAACTCTGGACAAGTTACTTTAGGGTGACATACTAATTTAAAGTTATACACAAATCCTTCAGGTCTGCTTTTCTATATACAGGCAGGTCTTGGTTTACACCAGGGTTACGTTCCTGAAAAATGTTGAGCAAATCAAACAAAATTCCCATGTAACACAGTGTATTTCCTGAGGGTTAGGGGATTGAAACCTTATCCTATACAGTGTATGATTATACCACTAGTTGACATATGGACCTCTAGAATATACATGTACTTTATGTACAATATCATATAAATTCTATAAAATAGAATTTTTATTTCTAATGCAACAAAAATGTAAGAGAGTCACATTCAGTTTTTGGTCTGGTTAAATCTGATAGGACTGTGGTAGTCTTGCCACACAAACACTTTATGATTCAGATTGTTGGCATTTAATGTTATCTAAACACCTCCAGTTCCTTTAATTCTGTCAGCATTATCATGAATTGTACGTACGCTACTGAGCACATCTAACATTATGACATATGTCAACAATTCATTCACCTTTTTTCAAGGCTTATTACGTCTAATTTCTCTTCTGTACCGATTGTCTTTCACTGATTTTTCACTTGGATTGCACTGGGTTGTGCATTTTTACGTTTCTTACTTATGTTTGTAACAAAAGCCATTGCTGTTGAAGAGGAAACTAAAAGAGCCACATGATTATGTCACCAACTTAATCAACCAATACACATGACTAATGATGTGACAATGACATCACTTTCTGCTAGCCTGCTGCAGAAGATAAATGTGGCCATAGATCATATATGCCGAATCACGTTGAAATGAAAATTATCACACAAATTCCGAAGTGTTATAAATGTTCAAGTCACGTTAAAGTAAAATCACACAAAAAGAACTTGTGTAAAACAAGACCTTCCTGTATTGAAAAATACATTCTCACCTACAATTGCAGTACTACTTTCCATTTCAAAAGTTTTCACAAATTAGCTGGGTTTCTTACTTGCACCCACTTTATACATTGATTGTGACCATTCAGAACCAGCTGTGTGCCAAATGTCTGCCTTCATAATGTTCAGCATCCCAAACATTACATGCCTTCATCAGTATGTGATTAGTATGATGTGTGACTGCATAAGTACAGATACATATAACAATTATCCAATTATAATTAAGAGTTTGAAATGTTCCTTATTCTTGCACATTTTAATCTACTATTCTGCAAGAAGCAGTTCACCCACATGAACTGAAATCTATGCATTTGAATATTCTACAGATTTTAGCTACTCATAAATGCATAAGTGAACATATTTTTTGGGTTGTATACTTACTGTTGAATCACTGCTTGCAACCTTGCCATATTTTATTGCAATTTTTTTCATTACCACAGCACTGGTGTTAACTCTGAAAACAGTTTCTTTTGTACCACTGTTGGTGCCCTGTTTTGTCAAATGAATTCATCACATATTTTGACAGTGAGTTGTAAAAGAATATGTTCACTGGCCATGGCATAAGCATTGCACCAACAGTTCTACCTACACACACACACACACACACACTAATTTCAGTGTGAGCTGTATTTAACTTACATGCCTTTATAAAATTCACTAAGTGATGAATTGTATTTTGTGGCCCTTTGCTCCAGCAGGCGCTTATTTTAATTGGAGAATAAACTATTTTTGCTACAACAGACTTCAGCACGTTACATTGGAAAATTCTGTTGCGCTGTTGGTTTAATATATTTATACGAGTTATTTGCAGTGGTGCACTGGGCCATATGTTATATAACAATGTGATACTACCTTCAATGATGTTCAATATTTGTAATTGGTTGCTTTCATTTTCCTTTCTTATAAGATGATTGTGCATTATTGTCATTGTTTTTGAATGGTCTGTTTGTGATATCTTGTGAAACATATGTTCAAGAAAAAGCTACATTTATAGGACAGCAATATCCCTCCCCATTCCATTTCAACCTAACATTCATTATAAACATATATTCTACCAGCACCTCTTTTTCTGTGCAGTATAAACTTGTCTCAGTTAAAATGAACTGAGTATGTATGAAATGTATTATGATGAAGCATGGTTTTACATTCATAACAACTATCAGCCATATTTAGAGTTTCCTCTCAATTTAATGAACCTTGTACAAGTTCATGCTTGTAGGCATAAACTTACAAAGTATTATATTGTAACATAAATGATGATATTTGACAATTTTATTCTGGTAAGATTACACAGACTTAAGTGGAATAATGTTCTGTGCACTGTGAACAATCAGAAGTATGCTTATGGAAGAAGACTGGATGGAGAGTGTGGTCAATGAAACATTTTTTTAAATCTCTAAGAACTGTTGCTCATCCATGAATGGCATATCTTCAGAAATAACATTGTAAGAACCCCAAATTTCACATATCTTGAGCTGATAAAGTTTTAAATCAATACTGGTACCATATTTTGAAATAATGTTGATCATATGTCAGCATCATCTCAGTAAACAGTAATGGTGATAGCATGACTTCTTGGGTTATTCAGTACAGTCATCAGTATTGCTCAGTTCCTTGGCTTATTACTCAGGAGTGTGTTTGATGTTTTATTTCATTATTAGCAATTTGAAGTGGGTATGTAAAGAGTGAAATGAAAGCTCTAGTGGTATGGTTTTACTGAAAAGATGCATTCATATTTTCATCATCATGGAATCCTCGCATTACCCGTTTTATTGAATTTGTTTTGTCCTCTTCTCATGACTACCTGTACTGCACAAATCAACAAAAAGACAAGAACATTTGTGTGGCATACAAAAGGAATATGTAAACACAATCTTCATACTCTCCACAACAGATATGTTGTAATATTTTCATTGTTGGAGAAGTAACTTTTGGCACTAGCGATTTATATCCATTGGCATGTGCAGAATGTGACGATTCCTTGCCGTTCTTAGGAGCTTCTTCCACTCCTCTCTGTAATGAACTTTTTCCTGGCACCCTTCTCCACAAACTATTCTTCCATCCTCTCTCACCTCATCTAGCCATCTATTTCTTGGTCTACCTCTCAATCTTGTTGTTCCCGAATTCATATATAATACCCTTTTGGGAATTCTATTTTCTTCCATTCTCTGTACATGCCCAAACCAACGTAATTTATTTAACCTTACTGTCTCTATTACAGTAGGCTTTTAACGCTTGTGTAAATTTCTTTATTGGTTAATATCCTCCACTTTTCTTTCAGAAATGTTTAATTGCTTTCTAACTCTCTTTGTTAGTGTACAAGTTTCTGATGCATATTTTAATGTTTTGTCTATTATTGTGTTGTTTAATCTTAATTTAGCTTCTGTGATGTGTTTTTATTTTTAAAAAAACTCTGTAGCATAAAATATGTTTTGTTAGCATTTTTTATTCTTTCTTGCAAATTTATTTGGTTACTGTTATCTTCATTAAGTATAACTCCTAAATATTTAAAATTTTTCACTCTTTCAATTTTGTAATTTTTTATTTTCAAATGTCCTATTTTATTTTTCTTTAAGCTGTTTTTCCTTTCCACTATCATATATTTTTACCCTGGGTCACATGGGAGGAGGTAACAGTTGTGGAGGGCATACCCTGTTGAGGGTTGCTATGACACAGGCTGGCTAACGGGGCTCTGGTCTACCCAAGCCAAGGTGGAAGGTATCGTGCTGAAGGCTGCATGGCACTGGGGTAGTGATAGCAGTATCTTAAACAATCCCCTTGGGGAACCAGGCTGCACCCCATTGTACGTAGGCCTTCCATCCACATGGGGCTCCATGGGTGGTGACCAAATGTTTTTCCTTGTTTTTTTGTGGGAGGGCTGTTTATTGGGGACCCTGACATATAAATGAACCATTGGCTCTGGAGATGAAGCTTCTCTCTCCATAGCGACCATGATGGGGAATGTGGAGGAGGGCTCATTTACCGGAGACTTTCAGGGAAAGGCATAAAAGAAAATTCTGGAGACGGGCGCCTCTCACCACAGGGGCCTGTTGGGGAACCTGTGGAGTCCATTGACTAGGTATTTTAAGAGATAGTTGGAGGGCTGTGGAAAGGGAGCATCTCTCTCTCTGGGAGCTGTTAGGGGGGCTTCTTTCTGGGGAGGAGGGCTCAGGGGACGTACATCACCCCATGGAGGTCCATTCACCGGGAACTCTGATAGTTGTAAGGGGACTCTGGAAATGGGGCATCTCTCTCTCTATGGGAGCTCTGTTAGGGGAACCTGGAGGGGGGCTCCTTTGCTAGGGGCCCTGAAGGTTATGAAAGGAAGGCTCTGGGGATGGGCATCCCTCTTTATGGGGTTCAGTTGGGCAACCTGGAATGGGCTCATCTACCAGGGACTTTGAGATATAGTTGAAAGGGGCTCTGGAGGAGGAGTGTCTCTTTCTGTGAAAGCTCTGTGAAGGGAACCTCGAGGGAGGGCTCCCTTGCTGGGGACCCTGGAGGAGGGCACATCTACCAGGGCTTTGGGAGATGGATGAAGGGAACTCTGTGGATGAAGCATCTCTCTCTGAAGAGGCTCCGTGGAGGGGGCCTCAGGGTGGAGCTCCTTCACTGGGGACCCTGGAAGATATGTTAAGAAAGTCTCCAGATATGGGCATCTCTCTCCATGGGGGCCCCCTTCCATCTGCGGGGAACCTGGTATGTGGTCGGGGGGCTCATATACCGGTTACTTTGATAGATAAATGAAGGAGGGCTCTAGTGTTGGGGCATCTCTCTGCAAGGAATTCCATGAAGGGGACCATGAGGGAGGGCTCCTTTACTGGGGAACCCAAAAGATGAGATTTTTGAGAGATATGCAATATGCCCTGCAAAAGGGCCTCTCTCTTCATAGGGGCCCTGTTGGGGAACCTGGAGGGGTTCGTTTGCCAGGACTTTTGAGAGAAAAGAAAAGTATATCTGGGTTCCTTTCTTGGATCCTGAGGCCATTAAGATTTTAAGTCTGGGGGCCATCTGGAACTTTAGTAAAGGAACAGGGCTCTCCTGAGTTGGTATTAGATTATGGGGCACAAAGGGCCTGTCTGTAAGGCCTAGGTGCATCGGGACCATAAGGGCTCAAACCCAACGTTAATCAATCAATCAATCATATATATATTTTGTCTTTTCTTGGTTTATCCGCAGTCCAAACTTTTTAGCAATGTTTCCATTTCTACAAAACGTTTTCTTATTTCTATTTCATTTTTTCCAATTAATGCAATGTCTTCTGCATATGCTAATATATTCAATTGTTCTTTACCACTAGGAACCATTTTTATGTTTTGTATCACTTTTTGTAATGCCAAATTAAATAATATTGGTGACAAGGGATCACCCTGTTTCAAGCCTGTTTTATTTTCAAAAAAGGATGACAATGTTTCTTCTATTCTAACCACACTTCTTGTCTTTTGTACACATTTTACACATATTTGTTAATGTAGTAGGAATTTTAAATTATTTCATACATTTCCATAGTGTATCTCTATGTAGTCATATGCCTTTTGAAAATCAATAAATAAATATTGTACACTCTGGTTATATTCCCAAAGTTTCTCGTTTATTATTTTCAATGCAAATGTTGTCAATTACAGATCTTCCATCTCTAAATCCATTCTGATAGTCCCCCATAACTTTTTCAATGTATGGTTTCATTTTTCCCACCATGATATTCGACAAGACTTTGTAAGCTGCGTTTCTCAGTACTATTCCCCTGTAATTCTCACACCTATCTCTGTCTCCTCTTTTGTGTATAGGAACTATTATTGTTTCTTTCCATTCTTCAGGTATCCTTTCCCCCTCCCAATTTTTCTTACTAGTTCATACATTCTATTCAGTAGTTTATTTCCTCCATATTGTATTAATTCTCGATATATTCCATCAGTTCCAGCTGCCTTGTTATTTTTTAAGTTTCTTATTGCCTTTTTTATGTCTTCTATGGTGAGTTCTTCTACTTCAACTTCAACTTTGCTAATTTCTTTATTTCCTTCTTAATTAATTCCCTTGGTTCTTCTGTGTTCAGTAGTTTGTCAAAATATCCTTTCCATATTTCTGCTTTCTCCTTTGTATTTATTGCCAATTCTCCTTTTTTGTTCCTAATTATGCTAGTTATGTCGATATCCTTTCTTAAATTGGTTTACTGTTTGATACATTTTCCGTGTGTTATTATGCTTCTGATCTTCTATTGATTCTATTACATTTTTCATGTATGTCTTTTTCTTAGTCGTAACTATTTTGTGAGCTTCTCTTCTTTTATGGTGATACTCCTGCTCCTCCTCCCTTCTTTCTTTTATCAACCACTTTTCTCTTGCTTTCACCATTTCTTCTATTGCAAATTTGCATTCCTCATCATACCATTTATTTTTAAATGTTTCTGTGCTTTCATCCTTTTCTATAAGCTGCTGTTTGGTTTCCTTGATTATTGTTTTAATGTTTTCCCATTTTTCATTAATATTATTGTCAATACTATCTTCATCGCCCAAATTTTCCAGTATTTCAAACTTATTATTAATTTCTATAGCATATTCTTGTTTCCACTTTGGATTTTGAAAAATATTCACCTTTTTTTTATTATTATATTTATTTCCAGTTTTTACCCTTAATTTCACTTTAAAATTCATCTTCAGTAAGTTGTGATCTGATCCAATGTCTGGTCCCCTTAGTGCTCTGATGTCTGTTATTGCACTCCTGAATCTATTACTAATTAAAACGTGATCTATTTGATTCGCTGTCCTGCCGTTCGCTGAATACCATGTCTCTTTGTGAATATCTTTATGTGGAAATGTTGTACTTCTTACATTTAAAACTTTACATATTGCAAACTGAATCATTTTTTTATCCATTGTCATTAGTTTCATTATGTAAGTTTTCATTGCCAATGGTGGGTTTGTATATGCTTTCTTTACCAACTTTTGCATTAAAATCTCCAAGTATTATTTTAATATCTGACCTAGCAATTTGATTATATTTTGTTCTAATAAATCGTAAAATTCTCTTTTATCTCTTCCGTTTTTTTCATTTGTTGGTGCATGGACATTTATCAGAGTACATGAAAACCATTTAGCTTTTAATCTCAAACAACATATTCTTTCATTTATAATTTTGAAATCTTTCTCCACTTACATAAAAACTGATCAAGTCCATGTTTTTTACTTTTTAAACTAGTGATTTATATGTAGTATCTCATTTTCTTAATACCCTCACTGTTGGTAAGTAACTTTATTCCCTACACTCAAAATAATTTACAGGGCCATGGATGTGATAGTTCGAAAAAATGAAAACGGATCCTCTTGAAAACACCAGATTTGCAATTAGACTAATACTCAAACACACATTCCCTCTGAATATGGCTGATAAATTTCCAGTTTGTCAGAAAAGAAAGACATTCCTATCGTACATTTAGCACTGATGCTGTCAAACCAATGCAAAATGTTCAGTCTTGTACTGAAAATATACGACAGCTACACAAAAAGTGTTAATTTTGTTCTCACAACTTTCAGCACATTGCAGTGGAATGTAGTATCCTGTACTTATTTTTTTAATCTTAATACTGTATTGAAATTACACTGAACTGTTTTAATGTGAAATGGTACAGCTTTCTAAACTGCAACACCACTGTGTGATTCGTTACTTTTGTATCAATATCTTTCTGTATGTAATCAACATTGAATAAGAAAGTTTCAAAAATTTATGTTATGACTCCACACTGAAGGAATGGAGCCTCTTATACCTTTTCATTCATATATGTCTTTATGGTCTCTGAATTAGTAGTGACACAGTATCAAACATGTTTCCTTAGGTTAGCAACTTGAAATGTTTTCTCTGCATTATTGCATTGCACTGTTACTAGTATTTTTGGGAAGTTGGTGGGGGAAGGCCATGTACATGTTAATTGGAAATAACTGTTATGTGTATATTTTTAATAAATGGCATACAGTTCTGCCCAACAGCCATCCACATTGGCACCATGATAAAAGTAATTATATTAAGATATTTAATACATCAAGGCTAAAAATGTTGCCACTAAGTAAGTGATCACATAAAGAATCACCATATTGTCAGTTTTCTTGGGTGTGGTTCTTTCCTTATGTAAGTTTTCCTGTTCATCATACTGTTCAAGTTGTTGGTGAGCTTGTCAGCTGTTGGAGCTTCAGTTCTTTACCGTGGCTCATTTAATCATGCATCGTAAACTACAATGCCTACCCACCCAATCCCACCAAAATCAGTGTTCTCTGCTACCACATATTAACCTATTAAATGTAATGTAAAAACAGCACGGCACTTTACTCCCAGCAGATTTCCTGGAAAAATCTGAGGGACAATCATAAATTACAAATGTGACAAATGGTAACACAAGATGGTTTATTTACAGTAATATTTATACACTTCACAGCCTAATTAAAACTACAACATATTTCATCCCTTCAACTAAGAATCCAAGGAATCATGGCAATGGGTACTGTGACCAGCAAAAGACTTTCACACTGTTCAAATAAGTATTTAATTACATCAGGTCATATGGCTTGACTTTTCTTTTCTCCCCCACAATTCTTGAAAGTGTGTCCTATTCTTTCATGTTAAATATAAAGCAATACTCATATATATTATTATTATTATATCTTTTAAATACTTAATATTACATGATACTAGCAGGTAACTCACATAAAACTGATGATGGTTTCATGAAAACCACAGCCTGAAATCTTACACAAAGCAAGTGTCATGTGTGTATGACATGTAATAAAGGAGTGAAGTTGTTACACATACAATTTGCATGATAAATTCTAATAATCAGAAACAAGAACCACTTTGACATGGCAAATATAAATCTAATACACAAATGCTTATCCACCTGGTAAGCACTATAATTTACACAACCTCACCTCTATGTGATTAATGATTCCATTTTAGTCTCAATTCAATTTCCCTCTTCTTGTCAAGAAATTGAATGCTCTGACAGACGCTGTAACTAAAGGTAATAAATATTCCAGCTGAAGGGCACATGTACTCGAATCTTCAGATATTGAAACCCATTTTTCTCATACACTCTTTGTGAGCTTCAATGTATGATTTGCAGTTTTCTTCTCCGTTCTCAATTATGCTGAAAACAAACTTATACATGTTAGTAAAAGTCAAAATACGGTTAATTATGATAGCTACAGAACATCTTTTGACATTTCTCCTTAATCTTATAGACATCACTTGTTAGCACTGTATAAATAACTGGCTGGGTTCCAGAGTCACTCTGCACATTGGGATGACAGAAAACAAAGCCCTGTTAAAAGTATACCTACCATCATACAGTATGAAGCCAATTAAAACCATTAAGTCATTATTCCAGAATCACAATAATGAAAATATGACTCATGAATGAAATAAAAACACCAGCACTTTGCAAAACATTGTTTGGGTTTGGATCCCTTCTACTCATGGGCATAAATTCTGTAACTAAATTGTGTATTTTCATTCAGCACACATATGCAAAACATTCAAGTCTATGTCAGCATTTTATTTCCTCTTTACCTGTTCTGTGATACAAAATTTCAAATTTATAACCATGTATCTAAAACTATTACTGCTGCTGCACTGCTACTATTATATTACTTTGATGACTCCACAAACCATAAAAACAGAAACCTAACATCATCCCTGCTAGATGCATTTCAACATTAGTCACTCAGGCAATCAACAAAGATCCAGATATATGTTAGAGCAACCAGTTTTTACTAGAAGTTTAAAATTTAGATGAATCTACCACAAAGTGTGGTGGCTCAAGCCCTTAACCAAGAAGAAAACAAAATGAAATAGATTCCTGAATACTCCCCCCACCCCAATAAAAAATAATGGGGTAAATCAATATGTGTACTGAAATAAACCCACGTATTTATTGCTGCATGCTTTATCTAATGAGGCTCTTACAGAGTAGGCCTTTGTATTCGTGTTTTGCCCGAAGGCAGTCGGCAATAAATATGATACGTTTACAACTGTCAATACATATTCAACGGACAAATTCCAAATAAAATATCGTAATCAACCACCAGCATCAAATTCTACAAAGACAAGGAATATACTGCAATACTGCTTGTTTTATATCCTATGGGCCAAGGCCCCATGTATCAGGATTGAATGAACTAAATAAACAATCAATCAATTACATGCAGCCGTGGTACTGACATGCTACATCACACTGCATCACACATACTCCATCTTTACCAGGACAGCACGTTCAATGCATACGAATTCAAACCACACACTGACATATCGTATTTACCCTAACTACGAAAGACACAAATAGTGGTCTCAGGGGTTTCAGTTTCCTCCAGAATAATACACTTCTAGGTTATGGTGGAAAATATTCTTACCAAGCGTCTCTCGCTTTTTTCGTTTCTGGACATGCACAACAAGGCTTCAACTTCCCTGGCTCCGTATCTTCCGGTCTCTTCACGTTATTGCTGCCCATTTCTTAATAGTATTGCTTATGCAATTCAGTTGCCGACACCTACTCAAACCACACGCCTGTATCCCCACGCTGAATACTTGCTTATCTCTTTTGTTTTAATAGTACGAATCGCCGGTAAAAGCGATATTCTCCAATACCGCCAACCTCAGGTCAACAGAGTAAATTTCTATCTACGACTGTCAAGTTCCCATTTTATAATACGCTGCGTGCAGAGAATCGTAATGTGTGTTGACCATTGATGAACCATTTCCAATACGGTTTTGATTTTAGGAAGAAACTGACCCGAGAGAACAAATAACTGTAACAGAAATGAGTTGCCCGTAGCCTAATTATTATCTATTTAAAAAGTTTATTTTATTGGACTAAATGAAGGATTTGTTTTCTACGACCTATGCAGCTTTCGATTTGAGCGTAGGAATAGAATTGACAGTTATCTCCATAGATCATGTATTAAAAAAATTGAACGAAAATATCTTTCCTGCAGCATTACGGTCGATTGACATTGAAGATATCGCGGCGGTGAATATTGCGAAGTGACGACATGGATAAGAGATACCAGATGATGATATATCTCTTGTACATGTTGCCAATTTGAAAAAAAAGTGCCCGTTCGCTATAGAACTACGGAAATGTAGATTAATCAGATGTGTTCGTTATGCACGTTTATTCTCACCGCATTCGTGCAATTCCATAAACACGGCGAATGTAGTACCCATGGATTGCGTGACTACACTAACAACCACGGAGTAGGTATCAAGGTCGCCCATGCGTTTTTTTTTTGAAGCACAAAAACCCGTATTTGATATGTATAATTAAAGTCCCTACTATTTTATTAAAATATTGCATAACTAATTCTGCACAAAATAACTAACGCGGAGAATTATAGAACCCAGGATGAGAACGCAGTTCAACGTTGCCTTACAATCCAGTGCTCACAAACCTTCCTTTGTACATTAAAATTGGTCGCGTACCATGTCCTCGTGATGGCAAAAGCGACGAGTGGAGTAGTGCCCCGTATTACTAACCACGACACCAATGAGGTGATTGGCGAGCGTCACGACCCGACTGCCCTAACGTCTGTGTAAGAGACGCCCCGTACGTTAATCCGTTTATTCCCGTCATGAATTTGTGTTGCCAATACTCCTTAAAAAACAAGTGAGGGATATGCCCAATACTTATAATCGGGAAACGATTCCTGTTCAATAATGTAGGCATAGATTGATATAATGGATCTTCAAGAAGTGGGATGGGGAGACATTAACTGTACTATTCAGGCGCAGAATGGGGACAGGTGGCGGGCGCTTATAAAGGCGATAACGAACCTTCGTGTCCCATTAAATGCGGGTAATTAGTTGACTAGGCGAGGACCTGTTACCTTGTTAGGGAGGACACTGCACAGTGCAGTTCGTTGGAGATAGTAGCGTGATATGCAGAGGTGTCTATAGATAACGGTGCGAATGTATTGTACGAGGGTAGGCCGTCTTATTTTACAAACACGTTCGCAGCGTCATAATTTGAAATTTCAGAAACTCAAACAGACAACATATGTAGGTAATCGGTGCACCGAAGATGACGCTAGATAAAACCTAATGTCTTGTAATGTATTTAATTTCCATCTCAACTGTGCAAAAGATGTATTTTAGTCTTTAAATGCAAAACATTCGCTCTTGATCATGGCTCCTTAGAGACGGTAAGCAAACCACTTCTTCTGCCTAGTAATTGCTACAGAAGCTACATAACTTCCGGAAAGGGAAAAGGAACTATTACAGTGTTCGTGCGGTTGTGGTGGTTATATTGCAGGTGATTAGTGCTAATTTCCTTGACGTTTCGCTAATGAAAGACATGCACATGAAATGACGCTACTATACGATAATCAGTAACGTTCGCCCCACCAGCGGAATGACTGTAAATGAGTGACTTAGTGAGCATACATTAACGAGTACAGTGGGAACTTCCACAGCAAAAAGGCAGTCCGCTAGAAAGTGTCATGGCTGTAACAAAAGAGGGGGAAGTAGGTCGTCGAGAAGCGTGTAACCTGTTGTTGTTTCATGTGAAATGCAGTGGAAAACCTTAACCATGACCGTACGGACGGTGAAAGCCTAGCTCGGAAGTAGGAAGTTTAAGAATCGTCAATGTGATTTTGGAATTGTCATGGCTTTGAGAGCAGAGGAAAGAAGCTCAACAGAGTTCATCCTTAAATCACTCTTCGCAGGAGGTAAGTGTTATTAATTATATATATAATTTAACTGCGTGGAATCCATCAGTGAATAGACTCTGCTGTGTCATTTATATATATAGTTTTTGCGTTTGATATGGTGTCGATGACTATGCAGATTAAGTATACTACATGGAGAATGTTTAGTCAGAATAGTTGATTGCTGTTTACACTTTTCATGTAATGAGGAGTCAAGCTTGATGTTTGGACACAGTATGTTAAATAAAAATGTGAAACAACAAACAATAAAAGAGGTGAAAGAAGCCAATGATGAAGTTGATTGATAAAACAAAGTAGAATATATTTCATTCTGTAGAATCTATGTAATAAGTACTATTTTTAAATTAAAAACTGGACTAAATACACAGGGTTGGGTCTGCCCAACTACCTTGATTATGTCTTACATCTAGCCTATCTGGGTCATTATCAAGAATTTCAGTACAAGTGGAGGTACCATAGGTTTACATTTTTGTTTATATGTAAGTAGTGTGTATATTAACATAAAATTAAGGTAAAAGTATGGAAGTCATGTTTATAATCTCAGCGTATATCCCGTCTTTACTAAAGTGTCATTAAAATGGTGGCAGTTTCCAAAATGGATTGTGGTTAGTGAATGTATATTGAGGTTCAGTAATATGAGTAATAAACTGTGTCATGGACGTGCTGTCTAGTCCAGTGTGTCATATTTGAATGCTGATAACATAGGGAGTGTTATGTACCAACATCCTTGAAGATGTTAGAATGATTAAAATACATTACACACTTTGCTTAGCAGTAATGTAGTGTGGTTGTGTTTAATGAGTGATGGCATTCACGTATTACAAACCCTATAATGAGGATACCTGAGAGGTTTTTGAAGTGGCATGTAAACACATACAGATGCAACACTGTTGTGTTTATTTCTACCAAATATATTAACACCTTCATAGTGCAAAATCAACTTTGTTGTATTTAGAAAATGATTTATCATGTGCATGTTTCAACCAGCATTTTGGTCCTCTTCAGGAGGAACGTTATTTCAATACGAACATTAAGACAGTAATCAAAGTAACGTGAGGCTATGATATTAAAAGATTAAACAGTAAAACTAGGGCTACCAGTATTGGTACCATAGAAATTAATGCCACAAACCAGATACTAATATAAGCAATAAACATGTTTAATTTTACTGGAACACTTCTCTATTTGTACTGGTACTCAAGGCATTAGTACAGAATTTGTGAAGGAAAGGAAGCTTTGTGTATGTGTAGCTGCTTTATGATATAATCCCAGGCTTTGAGGGTTTGGGTTACAACTGCCAAACATTTTTACAGAAAGGTGATTAATATCCCAAAGCTCTGAATAGCATGCTGGACATATTTATGAGCATGAACTGCTTCCCATAAAAGGTTCACTGTGGTAGGCCACTTTAATAATATTTTCCCACACTTAGCTCTGAATTTTGTGGAGATATTTGGATGATTATGGTTACTGTAACAACCGTCATGCAGTAGAATAATTACAGATAGAAATTAGGATCATTGTTGATACCACTGAAGAGTCCATATTACAGGTAACTGTTCAGTGTTGTGCTTGTTTCTTGCAAAGTATTGGTAGATTGAAGGTTGCCATATTGGCTACATTTGCTCCTAGGAACATTGCCTAGTTTAGTTCAAATCAATTCTTTATTCAATTCATCCAGCCATACACGTGACTCTGGTCACGTCAAGCATAGCATAGCTATATAGCTAACATAATACTATTAATAATATCAATATTTTATATGAGCACAAATAAAGCAATGAAATATAATAATATAAAACACTAGAGCCCAGTGTAATATAGTAATATCAGTGTAATATACTAATATGGTGAATTATAACTGTCTTTCTCCTGCATGTTATCTAATCAGTAAGATAAATATTAATCTATTGAATAAATTGCATGATTCATCAGAAGAGTTTAAGATTCTCTGAACCATGCATCATGATACACATATGTGAGCAAGACCAAGAAGATGCACACTTTTTCTTAATAATTTATTTCACTTACATTTTTAAGAACAAGTGTGCATCTGGTTGGTCTTTCTCAACAGATGAGATTATAATTTGCTTTTAAAATGCTCATACATGTTAAACTTTTTATATTGACATTTGCTTGTTATCTAATCAAATTCCCGTGCTAATCACATTTTTTAAAAGAGATTTGTGTTTATTTATCAGTCTGTTACATAGTAACTTGGGACTTGTCAAAAAAAGGAAATTCAACTACCACTAATTACAAACAACTGTCAACAGTACTGCTACAATAACTTGGCCTGTAAGAACTCTTCAAGGGTATAAAATGAAATGTTCAACAAAACTAATTTCACTTCTTTTCTAAAATGATTGAAATTATCGAATTTTTTAATCTTTGAAGACAAGTATTTGTACAACTTAACACCTTTGTTAAACACACTTTTCTGAAACAAAGTTGTATTACAAAAATTGTGTATGCAGGTCATACTTACTTTTCATGTTATGTTCATGGATGACATAGTTTTGCTTCAAACTCTCCTTATACTTCTTCACATGGCACAAAACTTCTAAAAAATATAGTGAAGTCACCATAAGAATTCTATTTTTTCTAATTTATGTGTATAGGATCCATATTTTTTTATATCCATAATTAATCCAATCACCTTTTTTTGAATATGCAGTACCTTTATATTTCTCTTGTTCCTCCCCAAAGTATAATGCCGTATCTCAGTCACGACTAAAAACAGGTGCAGTAAATATTCCAGAGCTTGCGGTTACTTAGAATGGTCTTTAAAGATTTAATAATGTAATAAATTTTACTCATACTATGACACAGAGCACAGATATGAGCTTGCCAACTTAGATTTTCTGTGATATACATTCCTGAAAATTTTACTTCAGACATATAAGCAATTTCAGTATTTTATAACAAGAAACCAACTGCCCATTAACATTCATGTTTCTTGACATTATTCTTGATTTTGTAACAAGTATACAGGGTGTCCCAGGAGGAATGTGCGAGACTTCGAGAGAGTGTTCCTTATGTTAAACTATACCGATATAACCCAAAACACCTATATCCAAAGTTGAACGGTTACGGAGATAATGGCCAAAGAAGTTTGAAACTTTGACAGCTGTTATTCACTTATTGATTACCAAATACATATTGAAACTGGCAGGAATATGTGGTTTCTGTAATGTTAATAGCTGTACGTAACATCAAAGTC
>Ga0123355_10004362_pt1 | contig 20574 bp, 17 predicted proteins | sample TergutEmb28metaG_3_FD_89872 | JGI IMG/M metagenome (GOLD analysis project Ga0123355, IMG submission 89872) | Embiratermes neotenicus P1 segment gut microbial communities from Petit-Saut dam, French Guiana - Emb289 P1 | ecosystem: Host-associated > Arthropoda: Insects > Digestive system > Gut ...
CAGGGTCTTTTTTTGTGCGTTGAGATTTAGGATTTACATATGGGATATATTCGCAAAACCACACTTTTGTATATACATGCATAGATTTTTATCCCGCCGGTTAAAGCGCGGGTATCAGAAGGGTGAGTGAGAGGCATAACAAGCGCAATTTATAAGGATTTTTTCCTTATGCGCCCCACGCACGGGGCAAGGTGAGCCTGTCTATGACAAGGCAGGCTTGCTATCAACGTGCCGCATCTTTTGTAAAATGATGCATTCGATAGCGAAGGGGGAACGTAGTTTAGGAAAGTAACATGCAGCCAGCTTCGGGAAAAGCCGGTAAGTTCGGCGGATAAGTTTTCACACTTTTATCATGCCATAATACGAAAATAACCGCCTTTGCGAGGAGCGTAGCGACGAAGCAATCCAGTAGAAGCTGTAGCTTTGGCACAGCCTTGGATTGCTTCGCTACGCTCAACGCTTCTATGTTGACGGTAGCGCCAACCCATTTTCATGCTCGGTTGGTGACTGAAATTCCGCGTAATGGGGCGATAGGAGACAAATAAATGGATAAAAATGTAATTATAACAACGAAAAAGGTAACTACAACCACATTTTGCCTAAGGAGGGCTTTCAGCATGAAAAAAACAACTTTTGCCATATTGGCCGCGCTATTATTCTGCGCATTCGCACTTGTATTTGTAACACCAACATACGCGGCAACAACCGACGAACGGCCTGTTATACTAACCCTTGAACCTTTCGTTGGACCTCCCGGACCGATCTGGCAACGGACCGCTATGGAAGACGGCGTAGTAGCACACATTTATAACCAAGATGGCGCTTTTGTGTATAGGCTTGTAAGCCATAACGGCTATGCAAGATTTGGGTCCGAGCAACTATTCCAGCAACCTAACGGCTGGGTTCTTGTGTTTATGGAAGCAGATGGCTTTCAACTCCCTGAACCAATTGAACTGACATTCAGGCCCTTTCTAGCAGGAGATGATCAAGTATGGTTTGCGGGAGTAATTCAATATTTCGACGAATTATTGGAACTCGAGCCAACTCCGCAACCAGAATCAACACCTGCTCCCGAACCAACTCCGCCAGCAACACCAACCCTTGACCTAACTACAGCCGGCAGCTGGGCACGCGAAGACATTACTCGTGCTGTGGGCTACGATTTAGTACCCACAGTATTGCAAGGAAACTTCGATAGAGCCACTACCCGTGCAGAGTTTGCAGCATTAGCTGTGGCATTGTATGAAAACGTGAATGGCGAAATCACAGGCCGCGTAACCTTTACGGACACCAACGATGTTAATGTCCAAAAGATGGCATATCTTGATGTAGTAACAGGTGTTGGCAACAATCGGTTTAACCCGAGTGGCACTATAACCCGTGAACAAGCAGCAGTTTTACTTGCACGCCTAGCCCTGGTAATGGGGCAACCATTTCCAGCCTCTGCACCTACTTTTGCGGACAATGCAAGTATTGCCTCTTGGGCCGCTGACGGTGTAGGAGCAGCACAAGCCGCCGAGATTGTGGGCGGAGTTGGTAATAATCACTTTAATCCTCAAGGAACATTCACAAGGGAGCAAAGCATAGTTACAATGTTGCGTATGTACGGTCTTATGGCATAAATTAACCAGTTGCGCTAGTTAATAAGGGTGTCGAAACCCGTCATTGCACGAAGCCCCGTCAACATAAAAGCATTGAGCGTAGCGAAGCAATCGGCGGGACTGATTTCGAATTATTTCGTTACAAATGCTTAACGAGATAGACATCATGCCGCTACGCGGCACCCAAAGTCATGAAATATCCTATTAACAGGACAGCCTCCCTGCAGGCCAGTAGTTCTTGCCATGTCATATGAAGTAGTCAAGCCGTGCGGCTTGACTACTTTTTTTGTATCATCTAATATTGGGCTGCTCCGACCGTTCCTTAACAATATAAACCGGGCGCCCTTTAACTTCCAGGTATGCCTTAGACAAATACAACCCCATAATACCGGTACTAAGCAGTTGTATCCCCCCCACAAACAATACAATCGTAACAGTAGAGGCCCAGCCCGCTACAGGGTCGCCAAAAATTATCCAGCGTACGATAATAAAAATAACGCTTACAAACGCAAAAAGGCAAAGCAACACCCCCATAAACGAAGCCAGGGCCAAAGGCTTTACGGAAAATGCCGCAATACCGTCCATAGAGTACAAAAGCAGTTGGCCGAAATTCCACTTAGTAGTACCGGCCACCCGGGGCAGGTTATCGTACTCTATCCACTTGGTATTAAAGCCTACCCAGTTAAACAGGCCTTTGGAAAACCTGTTGTACTCCTTTAAAGTTAGGATTGCGTCTGCCATTTGCCTGGTCATGAGGCGGAAGTCCCGGGCACCGTCTACCATTTTTGTTTCGGATATCCTGTTAATAAATTTGTAAAACCTATTGGCAAAAAACGACCGTATGGGCGGCTCCCCTTTGCGGGTTACGCGGCGGGTTGCTACGCAGTCGTAGTCCTCTGTGGTGACGGACTTATACATTTCGGGAAGAAGTTCCGGCGGGTCTTGAAGGTCTGCGTCCATTACCGCAAGATAATTTCCGGTTGCGGCCTCAAGCCCTGCGAGCAAAGCGGATTCTTTGCCAAAATTGCGGGAAAACGATAGGTATTTAACCCGGCTGTTTTCATTGGCAAACCGTCGTAGGACTTTTAGGGTTCCGTCTTTTGAGCCGTCGTCTACGAAGATATATTCGAAATCGACTTCTGGCATTTTTTCGGCTATAGTTGTTACGGCGCTTAGGAAATGGGGGAGGGCTTCTTCTTCGTTGTAGCATGGGACTACAATGCTTATTTTTGGTAAGTTTTCAGTCATTTTAACCTCCGTGGGCTATGTGATGCTTGCTGTCCAGTTTATACCACTGTCTTTGCGAAGCGTCAAACCGACATGTGCCAAGCCCCCTTCTTTAGAAGCTACCCTTGCCCCATAAGTCCAACAAAGCCAAACTAATCAAATGGAAACGGGTGGCCGGTTGGGCCGGGGGTTGTTTACAAATCGCCGCAACCCCAACCCCTTCGGCGGCACCCTTCTAAAGAAGCGGGCTAGAAGCGGCAAGCTAAATCCTGTGGTTTTGAACCTTAAATTTGCATCGGGAGTGATTAATATTAGTATATTTGGGCTGGGTTTTAACATTGTTACATCTGTGTTGTTTTGGGGCGCTGCATTGTTGGTTCTGGTTCGGGTTATTGTTAAATCCTTAGGGCGCGGGGACGTGGGCCTTATAAAGCTGCCGTCTCCAAAGGCCACAGTTGAGAAGACGGTCTATGCTCTGCTTTCGGAAAAAAGCGGTGTAAATATTAATATTAAAATAATCATTTTTGGGCTTTGTATACGCCTGGTGATGCTGCTTCTTGCATATATATTCCTGCGTATCGAGGGTAGAGACGCATATCTATCCTTTGCCGGTGTTTTCCGCAGTTTTAACCGCTGGGATGCCCCCCATTATCTGGTGTTAGCGGATATTGGTTATTCGTATATCGAAAACGGGCGGCATTTGTTCGTCGTGTTTTTCCCCTTATACCCGTACCTTATTAGGCTGGTTAATGTGCTGGCCGGCAGTTATTTTGCTTCGGCATATATAGTGTCTTTCGCGGCGTATGCTGCGGGGCTGTGTTATCTTTATCGCTTAGTGCGGCTTGATTTTGGCGAGTCTACTGCCTGGTGGGCGGTGGCTTTAATCTCGATTTTTCCTCATTCGATTTTCCTTGGCGCGCCCCATACGGAAAGCTTGTTTATACTTACAACAGCAATGACCCTTTACTATATTCGTACCCATAAATGGCTGCTTGCCGGTATGGCAGGTGCCCTTGCCACGGCTACCCGTATGGTGGGAGTTATACTTATTGCGGCGGCGGCTGTAGAATTTGTTATGACCTATGAACTTTTTTCTAAGATGCGTAAGGGCAAATGGAATGAGTTTTTCGACCTTGTTCTTAAAAAGGGCCTGTTTATTTTGCTGATGTTTGCAGGCACTATTGTATACCTGCTTATAAATTGGCGCATAACCGGGGACCCGTTTAGGTTTATGTACTACCAGCGTATTAACTGGAACAATGGCTTCCGATATTTTGGGCTGATTATGAGGGGCCAGTTTTACAGTATACGGCCATATATCGGGAACATGTGGGAGAACTCTATGCTGTATATTGCCGTGCCAAATATTTTGGGCTTTGGCTTTACCGTATGGATGATAGCCTATGCCAGCTTGCGGCGGTATAACGCGGGATATATTGTATATGCACTTGGGTATACATTTGTTTCGTTTTCTATGGCATGGCTTATAAGCGGCGGACGGTATGCAGTGGCCCTTGTGCCATCCTTTGTGTTCCTTGCAGATTATGTAAGCAGAAAACTCCATAGGCAGATTATTGTGCCATTGATTTTTATATTGCTGCTGCTGCCGATATTGCGCATGTACGTGCTGGGTGGGTTTGTAATGTAGCACGAGGCTTAAAACACAAAATTATCCCGGATAAACTCATGAAAATACAGAGCAAACATTACAAGATAGGCTATAGTCAAAAAGCGATTATAGCCTTTTTTAATGCCAGCAAACTTGGCCGCAGCAAAGGCCAGGGGGAAAAGCACCATCACATACCTGGGCCCGCTCATAAGCCATGTTGGCCCAAACGCAAAAATAAAATAGGCCATTGCATACAAGGTCAGTGACGGGCGGAGTTTATTAGCGCCGTAAATTATAAGGGCAAGGGTTAGCCAAAACGCAATAACCCCCGGCAGGCTGACACCTATAACCCAGTTGGTATACTCGAAAAATAAGTTCTGTGTAAGATAAGTTATCGTATGCCAGAAATAGTACATAACCTGGTCCCAATGTTCTTCCTGAAATATCATAAATTGCGTTGGGTTTCCGTAGACCGTGTAGTTAATAAGCAGGTATATTCCCATGCCAAGTGGGAATGCAAGTAAGCTTGCAAGCTTACGCAAATCCTTGCCCGAAAGCCCTTGCGCAACCCGCGCAGCTAGGGAACTTTCACTGTTTACCACTGCGGCTTTATAAGATGCTAAAACCTGGCTAATGGCCTCACAGGCAGCAGGAATAATAAGAAGCATACCTACAGACCGGGTTAAGGTAACAAGCAAACCATAAACAAACACATGAACGTACTTGCCCTTAATGGTGTAATAAATTACCCCAACCGATAAAAATAAGAATAAGCCTTCAGTTAGAGGCACAAACAAAAAGAAGGCTGAAGGAAAAATAAGCAAAAATTTAAGCCCAAGACGGGCCTCATTTTCAGGCCCAATAAGGACAGCCAGCTTATAAAACATTACACTGCCCCCAAAGGCGAAAATATTGCTAACGGCATAGGCCGCAAACATATAGCTGGGTGAGACAAAGTACATAAGTCTAATTAAAACTGAATAAAACGGGAAAAACACAATAAACAGCCGGTGGTCGTCCATGGTATTACGGTACCAGTACCTGGCTATTGCAATATAATGTGGAGTGTCGTTACCGTAGCGGCCAAAGAAGTTATCCAGCATTACATGAAAGGGCACGCCCCCCTCAATTTGAAAACCGAAAGCGAAAATAAAAGAGTTAATAAAAATTAGCCACATGGCTACAGCCCCATAAACACAAACAGGGTGGGCTGTATTTATGCGGCTTCTTTTAATGCCCCAGAAATCTTCCACAATGGGGACTGCCCTATAGATGGCATACACAAATCCCATGACCGATAACAGCGCTGGCAGGTGCCGCCTAAACTCCAGGTAATCCTGGTAGGAAAGCCACCTAAAAAACAGATAATACCCCACTGCGCAAGCGGCTAGGCCTATCATGGAAACTACGGTTATATTCTTAAAAATGTCTGTTAAGACATGTGCGATGCGTGTAATTGTTTTTATAACCAGTTGCCTTGCAGCGGCTGACGGGCTGGTGTGTTTGCTCATTTGCTTCTCCTGGTATAGCTATAGCGATTTCGTTTGAAATTGGGCTTCAGGCTACGCCGAAAAATGCATTGTAGCGTTGCATTTTCCGGCTTGCTTCAGCACATTTCAAATCGAAACGCCTATATAGTCTCTTTTGCATTCTGGTGGTATTTTATCAGGTATCTGTCCTGTCGTTAACCTGATTATTATACAAATACATTACAATTATACCGTTGCTTTACTTGCCCCGGCGTTTACTTTTCCGTGCAACTATCTCCGTCGCTTCCGTTTTTAGATTTGACAGCATAGGCTCTAAGATAGAAATCCCAAATAACGCGCCAATCACCAGCAGCGGGAAGTGGTTCATAGATAACCGCCCCCCACTTTCCCAAAAGGTTAAAAGCAGCACCAAGCCAAAAAATGACAGACAGGGCACGGCGGTTGTTATAATGCTTTCCCGTTTAAAAATTGCATAAAACGCCCCCGCCAGCATAAACAGTAAAAGCGCCGTGGTAAAGCCGGAGGCAACATGCAAATATGCGTTAAAATGCTGTCCGCTGCCAAGAGTAAATTCATGCAGCCTTGTATGGTTTACCGGGTTAAGATGCAAAATCCGGTGCAGTTCATAAGTGCCGTCCCCAAAATTAATAGAGAACTTGGTGGCGTATAGCCGGGCCATTCCCGAAACCCCATGTTCACGCAAGCGCTGGTTAAATACTCGTGTGGTTTCGCTTTGCCTGGTTGCTAAATCCGGGATATCCATAGTAAATTGGAAATCGGATGGGTTGTATGCGCCATTGCCGTACAGTCCCATCATGGCCCAGTGGGTTCTGGGTAAGCGGTAGCGTTCGGTTAGTTCGGGGCCTATTACCAGCCGGCTCATATACATATAAAAGCCGCCAAAGGCGATTAAGAATGCCAAAACCGCTATACCTGCGCCAAGTAAGCGCCGGCGCAGCCAGTCCTTTTCCGCCCGAAGTAAAAAGTCTATTAAAATGGCGATAAACACAATAAGCGCGGTGGTTTTTAACGCCGCCCCTACCGCAACAGACAGCCCGCAGGCCGCGAAAAACAGCAGCCTGTTGCGCAGAAGTTCCTCGTCCCGTCCGCGCAGGTACAATGAAAATGCCATTGCCACAAAGGGCAAAGAAAGGGTATCTGTATAATAAACCGCCCCAAAGAAATGAAACGGCAGGAAAACACATAACAAGAACAATACAAACAGCCCAGCCTGGGGGCCTTTAAGCCGCCGCGCCGCAGAATAAAGCGAAAATACCATTACCTGAACCATAGCTACATTCCACAAAAGCGCGGGCCGATGAAGGTCTGCTCCGCCAAATAAATTGTAAACCCAAAACAAAACCCGGAACAAAAACAGCCCGCCCCACTGTACGGATTTCATAGCAAAATACCTAAGATAAGTGCCATGAAAAACCGTGTGGTTATCCAGTGTACCCGTAAGCGCCCATAGCCGCCCCCCGTCAAAAATCGCTTCCATATCCCACATGGGTACAAAGCGCAGGCGGTTGCCCAAGTATAGCTGCAGTATTGCCGATATGGCTATAAACGCGATTAGTATTAGCCTATGGGTCTTTTCAGATAGAACGGGGGCTATGCGCCCCGTCATGCGCCATGCGTTTATTAGCAAGGGCACTACCAGTACAAACGTAATAAACGGCAATAGTATAGGGCTTGTACCAATATGGCTTCTAAAAAAAATGAAAAGTATGCCCGGGGTGAAGGCTAGGGCAAACAGGATATAGAATGCCTTCCAAGCGAATGGTATAAATTTAGTCATGGTTTTCTCCTTTGTAGGTAATGTGACATTTGGTTGCTGCCGCAGATTGTAACACAGTAATCGGGTGTTTGCGCGAAAAAGCAGTTGACAAAACATAAAGACAGCCCAGCCTGTCACCGGAAACGTGTAAATACGTTCATTGTTTCCGCTGATTGGCTGGGCTGTTTCTTATTTAATTATTTGAAACCAGTGGGATTACTCTTTATCCCTAAGTGCTTCCAACTCCAGCTTACGCATTGCAATAACTTTTTGCTGCACATCGCTTGGGGCTTCGTCGTAGCGCTCAAAGGCCATTACGAAACTTCCCCGCCCTTGGGTCATGGACCTAAGGTCTGTTGCGTATTTCTGCATTTCGGACAGGGGGGCCTCGGCGGAGATTTCTTGCTTTTTGCCTATTTTCTCCATGCCCATGATTCTGCCGCGGCGCTTGTTCATGTCGCCCATGATATCGCCGGTATAATCGTCCGGCACAAGTACCGTTACTTTCATTACCGGCTCAAGGAGTGCCGGCTTTGCGGACATAAACGCTTCCTTGAAGCACTTAATCGTGGCCATTTTAAAGGCAATTTCAGATGAGTCTACAGCGTGATAGCTACCAAATACCAGCGTGGCTTTAAGGCCCACTACCGGGTAGGCCGCAAGCGGGCCGGCTTTAACGCTTTCTTGTATGCCTTTTTCAACGGCTGGGAAGTACTGTTTGGGTACTGCACCGCCTACGATTTTTTCTTCAAACACATAGGCTTGTTCGTTGTTGCCTGAGTGTTCGAAAACCATTTCAACATCGCCAAACTGGCCGCTGCCGCCGGATTGCTTCTTATGCTTGGCCCTTAGCTGGGTCTTTTGCTTAATCATTTCACGGTAAGGCACTATGGGCAGGCTTAACTCCGCCTCAATTTTATACCTTGCCTTTAAGCGGTTTATCAAAACATCCAGCTGGCTGTCGCCTATGCCGGAGATTATGGTTTGTTTTGTTTCCTTGTCCACTTTGTACACAAGGGTTTTGTCTTCTTCCAATAGCTTGGTAACTGAAGACGCGATTTTATCTTCGTCACCTTTGCCCTTAGGCGCAATAGCCATAGACAGCAGCGACGGCGGAACCGCAAATTGTGGTACTTTCATCAGGTTGGCTTTTGTGCAAAGGGTGTCTTGGGTAGAGGTAATTGCAAGCTTAGCTATGGCGCCTATATCCCCGGCCCTTACTTCGCTGGCCTCTATTTGGTCTTTCCCGCGCATTAGGTAGATATGGCCGGGCTTTTCCGGTGTTTCTTGGTTGAAGTTGTAAAGGGGCACTTCCCGCTTTATAGTACCGGAATATACGCGGAATAGGCTAAGCCGCCCTACATACGGGTCAGCAATGGTTTTAAATACAAATGCGCACAAGGGGCCGCTGTCCGAGCATGGAAGCTCTATCATTTCCCCTTTGCCGTTTTCTACATTTACTTTAGCTTTAAGTTCAGCCGCAGGGGGCAGATGGGTTACCAGCATATCCAGCAAAGGCACAGCGCCTACTGCTGTTGTGGAAATACCGCAAAGTACCGGTGTTATTGCGCCGCTGGCAATGCCGGCTTTTAGGCCGTTTTGCATTTCCGCGTCTGTAAGGGTCTCGTCACCGAAGAATTTTTCCATTAATTCTTCGTCGGTTTCGGCTATGGCTTCTAATAGTGTGCTGTGGTGTTCTTCATATAAATCGGCTAGATCCGCCGGCATATCACAGGGCTTTACCGCTGTACCGTCGTAGGCATAGGCCTTGCCGGTTAGCACATCTACATATCCGGCCAGCTTGTTGCCTTGTTTAAAGGGCAGCTGCAGCGGGGTTACACCTGAGCCAAAAAAGTCTTTCATATTGCCAACGACCTTAAAAAAGTCGGCGTTTTCGTCGTCCATTGCGCTTAAGAAAATAATGCGGGGAAGGTTCTTGGCCGTAGCGTTTTCCCACGCAATCTCTGTGCCTACTTCAATGCCGGACTTGGCCGAGGCCAAAATCAGTGCTGCGTCCGCAACAGAAAGTGCCTCATGCACAGCACCCGCAAAGTCGAAAAACCCTGGTGTATCCAGGAAGTTAATCTTGGTGCTGTTCCACTCAACAGGTATTACAGACGCGCTTATAGATACCCCGCGCCTGATTTCTTCCGCGTCATAGTCGCTTACGGTGTTGCCGTCCTCAACGCGGCCCATGCGGCTTGTGACTTTTGTCACATTTAGAGCCGCTTCCATTAATGTTGTCTTGCCGCAACCGCTGTGCCCAAGTACAGCAATGTTGCGAATCTCGTTTGCCGTGTAAACTTTCATATAAACCCTCCTTGGTTTTTTGCCGCATTGTGAATAATGCCTAGTTATTATAGAGTCAATTGACCGGTATGACAACTATTGTGCTTAAAAATGAGAAACAGTTCAAGCCGAGCTGAAAATCGCGAATGATTCTACGTGTTTTCGGCGATGGACGGGACTGATTTCGAATTAATTCGCTAAATTGTGCTTAAAAATGAGAAACAGTCCCGACCGACGGGACTGTTTCTCATTTATTCACGATATAGTTGACAACAGAAATATCTTCGAGTATTATTTAGTTAATTAGTTATGTCATTAACTATCTAAGCGCACAACGCCACAATAAAGCGAGGTGAATAACTTGAACGACAGCCAACCCATTTTCCAGCAAATCATGGAAAGGATCGAAAGCGATATTATCACAGGTGTATACAAGGCCCATGACCTGATTATTTCCACAACCAACATAGCCAAGCTGTACTCCATAAACCACGCAACAGCCGTCAAGGCAATAAGCAAGCTTACAGACAGCCAAATCCTTTACAAAAAAAGGGGAATAGGCATGTGCGTGGCAGAAGGGGCAAAGGAGACAATAACTAAGCGGCGCAAAGATGCGTTTCTAAACCAAACCATAGACGCACTACTGGCAGAGGCCAGCACTTTGGGCCTTTCATTGGAAGAACTGATTCAGGTAATCAAAAATAAGGCAATTTCGCAAAAGGAGCAATGAAATGATTAAATTCAAAAATGTGACAAAAGAATACGGCAGCCTAGCGGCGCTAAACCGTATAAACCTGGAAATACCCGATAGCGGCATTTACTGCCTGCTTGGAAGAAACGGTGCCGGCAAAACAACATTTATGAAAACACTTGCAGGGCATATTACCTACACAAGCGGCGAGATAATGGTAAACGGAAGGAAAGTCTCCCCGGGCAAAATGCCCGAATGCGTTAACTATATCGAAAGCGGCTGTATACAGTTTAACGCCCGGGTATCCTCGCTAATAGAAACCGCCTCCCAGCTTCAACCGGATTTTGATAAGGATTTTGCCCTGGAAATGGCCGACCGGTTCGAACTTAACACAAACAAGCGCTTCAAGCAGCTATCCTTCGGCATGAAAACCATGCTAACGGCAATTATCACCTTGGCCAACAAGTCAAAAGTAATACTCCTGGACGAGCCGACTTTGGGTTTCGATGCCATAATGCGCAGCCAATTTAATACGCTGTTGCTGGAAAGCTACAGCCAACACCCCCGGGTACTTATAGTATCCACCCACCTAATCGACGAAATAGCAAAAGTAACAGAGCGGCTGATAATAATAAACAGCGGCAAGCTAGTACTGGAAGCCGGAATAGAGGATATAGACGAAAAAGCCTACACGCTATCCGGCACAACAGCGGCGGTTACGCCTTTATTAGAAGGTCTTAATGTTATAGGCCGCACAGAAATAGGCAGCATGACAGCCGCACATATCTACGATAACAGAATCGACCCGCCCCAGGGCGTAACAATAGACCGCTTAAGCTTGCAAGACTTCTTTATTAATATCGTAGGAGGTAACAGCCATGTGTAAACTTACTTGGAATTTAGCAAAGGCAAACCTTAGGCATTTGCAGGTGCCATATGTACTTACAGGGATACTTGTAGGGGTTATGACAATACAAACATTTGTATTTATTATCCTCACTAATAATGATATTAACATCGCAGGCTCACAAATAAGCGTCGGCAACCTGTTGTGGCTGCTGCCGCTTCTTGCAGGGATATTTATCCCTGCAAGAAACTTTAGAAGGATAATAAACCTAGGCGGCAAACGCGAGAACTTTTTCTGGGGCAGCCTAATGGCCTACACGGTGCTGGCCGCTATCGTATCCATTGCCAATACTGCAATATTCTATGTAATGGACCGCCCTATTATTAGAGCGGACATTTTCCAGCCCATGCATCCGTTTTACCCGCCAGGGGCATTTATCATGGACGAACCCGGGCATATTGGCGGCATTGCCAACCTTATAGAGGTTTTTAGATGGAACCATAATGGCGTTGTTTTCGCCGTCTTGCAGCAGTTTGCGCTTTTATTTTTAATCTCGACCTTTGTGCATACCCTTACTGCCATTCAGGTTAAATGGTATGGCTGGGTTACAGATGTGGTTTTAATTGCGGTTATATCTGTGTTTAGCCCAATCCCGGTGCTTAGAGGGGCATTGGTTTGGTTTTTTAACCTGATTATTTTCCATGATGTTGCTGTGCTTCAGGTTGCGGCTTGTATTGTGCTTGGGATGGCTGTTTATATGATAAATAAACCGGTGCTTGCCCGGCGGGCGATATAGCAGCCCCTAAAACAAACAAGTACTCATATACTTCAACCCGCAATCATTAATAACAATCCCGAAATGTTTACCCGCATCCGGGCCTTGCAATTGCTTAACCGCCGCCATCAAGTTCGCCCCGGAGGAAAACCCGGCGAAGATACCTTCTTTTTTAGCAAGGAGCCGGGTCATGTACTCGGCTTCTTCGTCTGTTATAGTTATGCAGCCATCTATCAGTTCTTTGTCAACTATGTCCATTGCCTTGGAATAGCCACCGCCTTGGATTTGATGGTATGTACCTTGGATTATTTCGCCTTTATAATATGCGCAGCCATAGGGCTCTACAGCATAGCAGCGCATTTTAGGGTTTATGCTTTTAAACACCCTGGAATAGCCGGTGAAGGTGCCGCCTGTTCCTATAAAGTCGGCAAAGGCTTGGATTTTGCCTTGGGATTGTGCCCACATTTCATGAGCGGCGGGCTCTTGGGCACGGGCGTTATCGAAGTTTTTGAACTGGTTTAGGAAGAATGCGCCTGTTTCGCTTACTAAGCGCTCTGCCGCTTCTTCTACCAGCCTGATATCATCGCTTGATACTTTGCCTTTTATGGCGCCTGGAGCCTGGTCTACCAGCACCACCTCGCCGCCGAAGGCTTCTATCATTTTGGCCCTTTCAGGGGAGTTGCCCTTGGAAAGCACGCAGATTACCCGGTACCCTTTGGCCGAGCCTACCATTGCCACTCCTGTTCCGGTGTTGCCGCTGGACATTTCCAGTATGGGCTGGCCGGGTTTTAGCAGACCTTTGCATTCGGCCATGTTAATCATGCCCAGGGCTATGCGGTCCTTTTTGGAGAAACTGGGGTTTAGGTACTCCAGTTTGGCGTAGATATGGCCTTCGTAGCCTAAATAACTCTGAATCATGTCTAAGCGCAATAAGGGTGTGCCTCCTATTGCCTGGGTGATATTGGTGATATATGCAGCCATTATTACATCCCCTTTATCGGTATAATCAAAACCGGGCAAGTTCGACCATGCTATCACTGACTATAGCAGCCGCGTCAAGAATAGCAATACACCAAATACTGCCACAACACCCGTTGCAGCCCAGTCCCTTATGGTAATACGCATAATCTTCATACGAGTACGGCCTACATCGCCGCGGTAGCATCTGGCCTCCATGGCCGTTGCAAGTTCGTCGGCCCGTTTGAACGCGGACACAAAAAGGGGTACCAGTATCGGCAGCAGGCTTTTTGCGCGTTTTAACAGCCCACCGGTGTCCAGTTCGGCACCCCGGGCTTTTTGGGCTTTCATTATTTTATCCATTTCCTCTGCCAAGGTTGGTATAAAGCGCAGGGCTATTGTCATCATCATTGCAATGTCATGGGCTGGCACCTTTAGGGGTTTTAAGGGCCTAAGCAAAGCCTCTATACCATCGGTTAATTCTATTGGCGAAGTGGTAAGGGTTAGGATTGACGAACCGGCTATTAACAGCATCAGCCTCAGCCCCATTTGGGTCGCCATTATCAGTCCCTCCGTTGTCACGCTTAGAAACCCAATGGCAAACAGCACATTTTCCCCTGGGGTCATAAACAGGTTAAATACAACCATGAAAGTCATGATAAACAGCAGCGCCCTAAGCCCCCGCAAAAGAAACAATACCGGCACTTTCGCCAGTTTAACCACAAAAAGAACAAACAGCGCCGCAACCCCATACGCCATAAAATTATTGGCAAAGAACAGTGCCGTAATATAAAACATAGTACCGGCAAGCTTAACCCGGGAATCCACTTGATGAACTACCGAGCCGGAGGGGTAGTATTGCCCGATAGTTATACGTGTCATTTTACCCCCCCTGTACCGGCAGCATCTTTTGGGGCATGGGCCATGATTATTTCGGCTAAGGCCTCTGTTGTGAAGATATCTTGAGGGATTGCCTTGTTAATTGTGCTTAGCTTCCTTGCCAGATGGCTCATTTGGGGGATGTCCAGGCCTATTTCTGTTAGTTTTTCCCCTTGGGTAAATACCTTTTGGGGCGTATCGTCGTACAGCAATTTCCCTTGGTTTAGCACCATTATCCTTTCGGTTAAACGGGCGGCATCATCCATGCTATGGGACACCAAAATTACCGTCAGGCCCAGGGTTTCGTGCATATGCTTGACTTGGGACAGTATTTCGTTGCGGCCCTTTGGGTCAAGGCCAGCCGCCGGCTCGTCCAGCACCAGGATTTTGGGGCGCATTGCCAGCACCCCGGCTATTGCGGCACGGCGTTTTTGCCCGCCGGAGAGTTCGAAGGGAGATTTTTCGTAAAATTCTTCCCCCAGCCCTACGGTTGTTAGGGCATTGCGTACATATTCATCTATTTCTTCTTCGCTTAGGCCCATGCGCGTTGGGCCGAAGGCTACGTCTTTGTATACGGTAGCCTCGAACAGCTGATGCTCGGGGTATTGGAATACCAGGCCTACCTTTTGCCGGATGGCTTTTAGGTTTGCCTTGTGGGCTTGGATGTCTTCGCCTTCTATTAGAACTTGCCCGGAACTGGGCTTAAGCAAGCCGTTTAGATGCTGGATTAAAGTGCTTTTGCCGCTGCCGGTGTGGCCTATAAGGGCTACCATTTCCCCTTGGCTGATGCTTAGGTTTATGTCGGCCAAAGCTCTCATCTCGAAAACAGAGCCTTCATTATATGTGTGGCTTAGGGATTTTATTTGAATTGCGGGTGTGTCGGAGTTTTGTGGACTGGGCGGCACGGCATTGGTGCCCATTACAACAGCAGCAATATCTTGCCGCCCTCCCGGGCCGTGGGTAAGCAGCCCATGGATAGCTTTATCCGCCGCAAACTCATCAACCGTAAGGATATCGCCCGCAATGTCAAGCCCCATCCCGCGCAGCCTATGGGCCAGAGCCGTAACCGGCGGAACGGCCAATTCATACTGCTTCATGGTATCTACCAGGGAAAACACACCCCGGGGGGTGGAGTCCAAAACAGCTTCCCCATCATGCATTACAATCACCCGCTTTGCATGGACAGCCTCCTCCATGAAATGGGTGATAAGGATTATGGTTATACCCTCTTCGTTAAGCTTTTTGATGGTGTTTATAACTTCACGGCGGCCGGAAGGGTCCAGCATTGCGGTAGGTTCATCCAAGACTATACAGCTTGGCCGCATTGCCAGCACCCCGGCTATTGCTACCCGCTGCTTTTGGCCCCCGGACAGTTTATGGGGTGCGGACTTTGCAAACTCGCTCATGCCTACAAGCCCCAGCATTTCGTCTACTGTTTTGCGAATTTCCTGGGGCGGAATGCCTAGGTTTTCCGGGCCGAAGGCTACGTCTTCTTCCACCACGGTTGCGATTAGCTGGTTGTCTGGGTTTTGGAATACCATGCCAACGGATTGGCGGATTTCCCATAGGTAGGCCATGTCCGCTGTGTTTTTACCGTTTATCCAAACCGTGCCCTGGGTTGGGACAAGAAGGGCGTTAAGATGGCGGGCTAATGTGGATTTTCCGCTGCCGTTATGGCCTAGGATCGCCACAAACTCGCCGGATGTGATGGCTGTGTTTATGCCTTTTAGGGCGTGGATGGCAGCGCCCTCGCCTGTGTAAGCGAAATATACGTTTTCTGTTTTTATCATGGGGGGATGATATCATAATTGGGGGTAAAAAAACATGGCTGGCATGGGGCATTACCAATTCCAAACAAAATCGCTATAATCAGCAAATTGTATGAACTTTGTCGGATTATATCCGCAAAAATACTTGCGACTGCCGGAAAATATAGTATACTACCCGAAGGAGGTGAGTTCATGATTACCAGGTTCCACTACATTGAAAAGATAATGCCATTTGTTGATACGCCTTTTGTAAAGGTTCTTTCCGGGGTTCGAAGATGCGGTAAGTCTACAATACTCAAAATGATTGCAGCTGAACTGAAGAAGCGAAACATTTTGCCGGAGCAAATTCTTGTGTACAATTTTGACTCTATGCAGCACGAAGGAATAAAGACAGCGAAGCTGTTATATAATGAAGTCAAAAATCGGCTTGCACAAAAGGTTAAAACATATCTGTTTCTTGATGAGATTCAAGAAGTAGAGGCATGGGAGAAGGCAGTAAACTCTTTCATGACTGATTTTGATGTTGATATTTACGTTACCGGCTCTAACTCAAGTATGCTGTCATCAGAAATATCAACATATTTAACAGGGCGGTATGTATCATTTCGTGTGTTTCCGTTATCCTTCGCGGAGTACATTGAGTTTAGGAGTTGGCAGCGCAAGCTTCTGATGAACGCTGATATAGGAATGTTGCCCACGAATGCCGAGACGGGGATGTTGGTTACCAGAGAGTTCAATCAAAACGAGGAGTTTGCCCGTTTTATCCGGTATGGCGGCTTTCCGGCGATACACCTGCAAGAATATTCACAGGACGCGGCATACTCTATTGTGAAGGATATTTATAACTCCACCATTTTCACCGATATTGTAAAACGCAGCCAAATACGTAGGGTTGACCAATTGGAGCGCATTGTTAAATTTGCATTTGACAACGTGGGCAGAACTTTTTCTGCCGCCTCAATAGCAAAGTATCTGAAAAACGAACAGCGCAGAATTGATAATGAGACGGTATATGACTATCTAGGAAAACTCGAAAGTGCGTTCATACTGCACCGCTGCTCCCGATATGACATCCAGGGCAAGGAAATCCTAAAAACTCAGGAAAAGTTTTATTTAGCCGACACTGCTTTTAGATACAGCATTCTTGGATACACACCGGACAGCGTGGCAGCAATGCTTGAAAATGTTGTGTATCTTGAACTGTTGCGGCGCGGGTATGATGTTTGCATAGGTAGGATTGGAAACGCAGAAATTGATTTCGTAGCCACCAAACAAGAAAACAAGTTATATATCCAAATTTCGGAACGCATAAAAAAAGATGAAACCGAACAGCGGGAATACGGTAGGCTACTTAGCATAGCAGACAATTATCCAAAATATGTATTACGAACAGACGAGTTTGCAGGCGGCAATTATCAAGGAATAAAAACAATGCACATATCAGATTTTTTGCTGAGTTCTGAATATTAACAATATTTTGGTGATGATCATGCAAATAAGCAGGCAACTGGAGTTAGTCTATATTTTACTGCACAGAAAAAGCGTACCCGCCAGTGAATTAGCGGAGTTACTTTGCGTGTCAAGGCGGACAATTTATCGCGATATAGAAGCGTTAAGCATAGCAGGTATTCCAATATATACTGAAAAGGGCAAAAGCGGTGGTGTTAGACTTCTGCCTAATTCTGCGTTGACCAAATCCATTCTAAATGAGCAGGAGCAAAACGAGATTTTAACCGCACTTCACGGGTTATCGAACATGAATGTTTCGGATGCCGACCAAGTTTTGAAACGGCTGTCTACTATATTTAACAAAACCGTAACGAACTGGCTGCAAGTAGATTTTTCCGATTGGGGCGGAGCAAACGATTATTTTTATGATTTCAAAAAAGCTATATTGGAACAGCGAATTGTTAAATTTGATTACTACGACAGCAAAGGCAACAAAACATTTCGGAGCGTTGAGCCGATTCAGCTATGGTTTAAGGCTAAGTCCTGGTATCTAAAAGGATTCTGCCTTACCAGAGAAGGCATGAGGGTGTATAAACTAACACGGGTGAAAAACCTGGTTGTGACAGACAATCACTTTTCAGAGCGGGTTATGCCCGATACACAGGATAATCCCACCGCCGATAACAAGGAAGTCCGAAATGAAATCACTATCAAACTCCGTATAGAGCCCGAAATGAAATACCGGTTGATTGACGATTTTGAAGAAGATGAGATAGAAGAACAGCCAGACGGCGGCTATATTATAACCCTGCCCTGGAAAGAAGGTGATTGGGTACACGGTTTTGTGTTGTCTTATGGAGAATATGCTGAAGTATTAGAGCCGGAGCATTTCCGCAAAGCCATTAAAGACAGGGTAGGAAAAATTTATGGAAGGTATTTTTAGTGTGACATGCTGCTGTCACAACTCAGTGCTATGCTTTCATTCACAGCGACATACAACTCGCTAAAACACAAACCAAAGGAGAATGAAAATGGCTAAAGAGGTACTATTGTTTTTAACAGACCATTGGGCTGATTGGGAAGCAAGTCACGCAATTGTTGGGATAAGCCTTACCGAACAATACGTTGTAAAAACAATCGGAATTAACAAGCAATCCAAGGTATCAATCGGCGGCGTTAGAGCCGAAATAGACTATTCAATAGCGGAGTATCAGAATTTTGACAACCTTGCTATGGTAATCTTAACCGGCAGCTTTTCATGGGGCGAAAACCGCTTTGAAGAAATTGCTGAGTTTGTAAAAAACGCTAATAAATGCGGTGTTCCCATTGCCGCTATCTGTGGGGCTACAATATTCTTAGCAAAGCATGGTTTTCTTAATAACATAAAACATACCGGTGATGAATTAGAGTATTTTGAGGAAATGCTTGAAAACGAAGAAGGCTATAAAGGGCAAGAATATTTTTCGTTAACGCAAGTTATCAATGATTGTGGTTTTATTACTGCGAATGAAACGGCAGCTTTAGAGTTTGCCCGGGAGATTTTCTACACACTAAAAACTGATACAGACGAAGAAATAAACGCATGGTATGATAAACATAAGCACGGTGTGGCAAAAAAATAAGACTTGTATTATTCACAGGCAGGAGCGGAGCACAACCACCCCTGCCTGTTTTTTTGGAGTTTATTTTTTTGTTGGGGCTTGTTTGGGCGGTGGCATTGCTTGCTCTTCTTGCGCTTTGCGCTTTCGTTCTGCTTATAATGGACGTTATCACTAATACGCAAATGGTTTTTAAGAATTATCACATTATGCCGCTTTTAAGCAAATGTTCTTTCCCTGCTTCTTGGAATATAGTTCTAACAGATTTAATTCGATTTTTGCCAAAATCAAAATAATCAATATACACGCTTTCCAAATATGGAAGTTCAAGGAGTACACGGAAATCTTCGGCTTTCACTTTTGTGCCTATCTCCATTAAAGAAAGTTTTTTTAATGATTTTGCAGAAAAGCCGAAAGAGTGGATTTTAGCCATTGCCAGGCATGTTAAATCACAGTTAAGCCTGCATGAATCAAATGAAAGCCTTTCTATTTCCAAATCTGCAATACTCTCAATCTCGTTAAGTGTTACATTGCTTATCAGTAACGTTTTTAATTCCTTAATATCTGCAAGCACTTTGTAGTCTGTATATTCATTATCGCTGACACGTAATATATTTATGTTAGGAAAATTGCGAACAAAAGCAAGGCTCATTGGCTTTGTTTTTGTTTGCTTGTAAAAGTTCACGCCAAATTCAGTTACAACTTGCGAATGAAGTTCATCCAAGTTTTGCACAAATAACAAATCTTCTATGATAAACCGTATACTTCGTTCGCAAAGGAATTGCATACAAAGTAGTTCCTGTTCTTCAATAAAGAAAATTGCCAATGGCTCGAAAAATTTGTCCTCACTATACCACCCGCCATGTGCGCAGGAAATAAGTTCTTTATATCGCTTGCCCTCTAACCATTTAGTTAGCTCCTTACTAAATTTCGTGTAGCTCAAAAATAATCTTCCCATTCAAACCAAACAGTATATAAATGGCACGCCACCCACAACACATGGACAACGTATAAAACCAAAAATATCCTACTGCTAATTGTACCATGTCCCCCGCCCAAACTCTACACAAAAGTTCTGTTCTTTGGATGTGGCCGCGGGATTTAAAACCACCTGCATACAAGAATTTAGATTTCTTGCAGGCAGGTGGTTTTTTGTGGGTGCTGCGCCGTTTTCGTATGTGACGGCTATGATTTGGAAGCAGAGGAGGCTGCTGCTTTTCGGTTCTCTTTGACGACTCGTATGCTTTCCTCTAAACAATCATCGCAAACGTTTAAATTCCCCACACTAAGCTTATACTCCGGCTTGCCGCATACAGAGCATAGCCGTTCGTAATCCGGCAGGTGTAAATCTACGGTGATAACACCGTCTGTATTGTAAAATGCTATCAAATCGCCTTTTTCCCACTTTTTTTTACGCCTTATCTCTGCCGGCAGTGACAGACGGCCCAGTTGATCAATTTTTCTGGTGGTTACTATTGTCATTTTTAACCATGCCTCCTTTATTGGCTTAGAAGCTGTATTCAACTTCTTAGTCATTCCACCTGAAAACCATCCCGAGACAGCATGAATTTTGACGCCTAGTGATATATTTGCGGTAGTGCTCACCTACAAACGCA